>Ga0307515_10001930_pt1 | contig 46020 bp, 41 predicted proteins | sample 17_EM_MG_FD_194513 | JGI IMG/M metagenome (GOLD analysis project Ga0307515, IMG submission 194513) | Populus trichocarpa ectomycorrhiza microbial communities from riparian zone in the Pacific Northwest, United States - 17_EM | ecosystem: Host-associated > Plants > Roots > Unclassified | place... | reverse complement strand
TACAGCATACACCGAGTACAGCATACACCGAGTACAGCATACACCGAGTACAGCATACACCGAGTACAGCATACACCGAGTACAGCATACACCGAGTACAGCATACACCGAGTACAGCATACACTGAAGTTCAGCATACACCGAGTACTGCATTCACCGCGTACTGCATCATCCCAAGATCGACTGTCTCCCGCTCTCATCTCTCAGCAGACCATGTTGTACTCAATTCTCTACATTCCCACAATCACAAGTTAACCAATGAATAGACTCTCAGCTCCCGTCGCACCTCCCTCCCGAACTACCACCTCCAGATTGACCGCCTCCAAGTACTCCTCCAATCTTGCTCAATCATGGCCTCCAAGTGCATCTCTAAACTCGCTTGATCATAGTCTCCAAGTGTATCTCTAAACTCGGTCGTTTACGGCCTCCAACTTCGCTCAATCGCAGCCTCCAGATGTATCTCCAAACTCGCTCGATCACGGCCTGGAAGTGTATCTCCAAACTCGCTCGATCACGGCCTCGAAGTGCATCTCCAAAATCACTCGATCACGGACTCGAAGTGTATCTCCAAACTCGCGCGATCACAGCCTCCAATCTCGCTCAATCACGGCCTCCAAGTTCATCTCCAAACTCGCTTGATTACATCTTCCAATTTCGCTCGATCACGGCCTCCAAGTGCATCTCCAATCTCGCTCAATTACGGCCACCAAGTGCATCTCCAAACTCGCTCGATTACTGCCCCCAAGTGCATCTCCACACACGCTCGATCTCAGCCTCCAGGTACAACTTTAAGGAGCGACGGCAGGTGTAGGGAGATACAGGGGTAATGGAGGTGCAAAGAGTGACGGGGAGTATATATTCGGCAGACCCCGGAGTAGATAGACATCATCTCTTTTCTATCTTATCTTATCATACGATGAAAATACACTATCTTTCCCAACTTTTTAGTCTCACTCGCTCTGTCCACGATATCATGGATCGACGTAATTGCATGGGATCCTCAATGCCGGGTCGTTTCATATCTTCTCACCCGATTCCTACGCTCAAGAACCAGAACCGCTCTTTCTCATCAATGCCCTTTGGATGTCGCGAGAGGTGTGGCGGAGTGTTGATGATGGGCTCTCTGCCTTCTAGCTCTATCGTTTCAATGCAACGGCCTCCAAATGGTGCATCTTCAAAAGTTCTCTCAATGGGCGTGGCCTGGTGCTCCTCCGATTATGCTTGAGTACCATCTGCGGCCAGATTGAACGTATGTATATATAGAGAGAGACTTAAATCATGCATGCAATATTATGATGTAGCGAATATTGTGAATGTAACAAAGATGAATATCATAAGACGAAATGCCTTGTGGTTATGTAAGAACCAGTGCTGTGAGAATACGGCATCAAGTCTCCCGCAGAGCTGCACATCGGTCTCATCTTCTCTAGAAGTCTCCCGCAGATCTGCGCAGAGGTCTCCGAAGCTCCAAAATTTGACTATCCTTGATGGAGCATCCTGAATGCACCTCCATAACTGAGACTGCTCTTGCAGAGTCTGAGAGCACTTGGCTTAGCTCCAGGTGGGTCTGGGAGCGTCTGGAAGTACATAGAAGCACTGGTGAGAATGCCCGGAGTGTCTGGGAGGATTGCATGTGGCTTCCGGACCGAATTACATTTTGCTGATGGATTTCCAATTTCTACCCACAACGTTCTCTACCTACCTACCCTACAATGCCTGCTACAAATTGCCACTCATCCCAAAGCCTCAAACAGCACTGTTCCGATGATAATATATCGGTTAATGAGATGAATTGAAGGGTGGCTACTGCATCTATTGGCTCTGCAGCGAAGCCCATGAAATGCGTGCCAAGTTAAACGTGTATTCGAAAGCGTTACAACATCCCAGTTTGGAATTGTGAGTCTCTCTCATATTTCCCAAGTGAATACACACTAGCGACTCACTGGAGCCTTCAACTGGGTGGCATGGATATCTCTTTGGATAGGAAGACTGTGCTTCAGCACTGCATATTGAATTTGTTCGCTTCTTTAGGTCTTCGGGGGGTTAGTCTTAGCTGTTGTCAGCATTAAGGGATGTCAGTTCAGTTGAATGTTGGGGTGTCCCTTCAATATCGTTTCAGGAAGTACCAAAACCATTGTTCATTGTCGCCTTGCCTGAAGAGTACTTGCTATGCATTATGCTTGAAGAGAGGTTACTAGTAGAGATTTTGCATTGTTAAATGATGAAGAGTTTGTGTTCCCTGAGCATGGTCATGGCAAACTCTTCGGAGAGTGGTTGTCAGAGTGGTTGTCAGGTCATTGTCAGAGTGGTTGTCAAATGGCTGCTGTCAGAGGGCTTCTGTCGGAGTGGCTGCGGTCAGAGTGGCTGCTGTCGGAGAGTTTCTGTCAGAAGGCTTCTGTCAAAGTGGCCACTGTCAGAGAGCTGCTTTGTGAGGGCTTCGGTCAGAGTGGCTGCTGTCAGAGTCAAAGTCAGCGACTAAATGGCTCCATTCGTTGGTACTAGTCATCTATACAGCTTGAAACCTCCTAAAAAGACAGAACCTTGAGATATTCCAAAAGCGGACCAAAACCCAGCAGAGCAAACCTGGAAATCCAAACCCAGATCTCTGGAGAGCTAAGCTGAAAACCCAAATGAACCTGGAAACCCAAGAACCAACCCAGAAGGAAAAAAAGCACAGACCCAACAGTGGAAAGTAGAGAAAGATCACAAAGTAACTGACATCAATTACATCGTTGTATTGACCAATCATAGCAGACCGGAGTGCCTGGGGGGAAATCATTCCAATCAAGGTATCATATACTTGATCAGCATTGAGATCAATGTCATCACCAGTGGCAGTGTTTTGGAGAACCCCCGATGCATACTATAGCATTGGTGATTGCTTCATCCGCTGGCTGTGTTCAGTCAACCAATCAATTGTGGAGAGGTTAACTAATCAAGTTGTGCATTGCGTTTGCTGCTGACCAATCAGCCAGACACGCAACCATGCCTGATGGTCCATCAAGTATTTTATACCCTCTTCTACCATGACCGAATTTTGGCAATTATAATGTAGGTTCAAGCTATCATTGCTTGACAGATAGGACAAGACAAGAACCCTCACCTACCCACGGTTGATGAATGACTTCTTCACAGAGGCACACGCATCGGCACTCATTGAGCTATGGATAGCAAATCAATCGGAGCCTAAGAGGCGGCAGTACTGCACACAAGTTGGTATCATTGTCATACGAAGAGCTGATGTCAGAGTTAAACGTCAGTTTTGAATGTAAGAGCTGATGCGAATGGCAGAGAGTGGGAATGTGCAAGGAGTGCTAACCTGTTTGACAAGCCACTGGGTAAGTGGGCAATATACCCACAGAATCACTTTCTCTCCATTGTCTTTCGCTGTCAAGGTGTTCTGGTGATATTGTTTGAGCCAAGACAACTTTGGAGCCCCAAACCGCAATGCAGCCTTGATCTGAACATATGTCATACCCTTGACCTTCTCAGGCAGAGGAATTTGGTCCGTCTTCCTTGGGAAAGCCTTTGCAACCGCAGAAATAACCATCATCAGCATGATTAGGTTTGGTCTGCCAATGTCAGCAACCCCAGAAGGAAATTTCCATAATCCATTCAACGAAGACGTTTCCGGACCTATTGAGGTAGGGCCAAGAATAACCGCTACGGAGATAAAGTGAATCAACCACCACTGAGGGCCACTAGGCTTTGTCTTGCCCATTGTTGCGGCTGGCATGGAGGAAACCCCTGTGATTCTCTCTCTGAGCCACGTATAGCCACCATCTACCAAATGTATGTAGAACTGGCCAGCTCCAGAGGACTCCGTGAATGTAACAAGTTCGGTGGTTACATGCATAGGCGGGATGTTCATGATGAATTTTGGGTTCTTGAACGGGATGTGGCTCACCATCGTTAACCGTACCAATAGTGTGCATAACACTGCAAAAGCTCATTTGCTAATAGTTTACTTGTAGCGGTACTAGCTGATTACTATATATGATGTTTGTGTGGCCCTTCTTAATGGCCCCATTTCACCAATTAGGGGGAACATATGAGCATCCGAACTGATTTTTGTGCAGTGAACATGTGATCCAAATTCAGGGCTATTCTGGTATGGATATGCAACTGGCATGGACCTAGCACCACATTCAGTACCTGACACATTACTCCCATCCATTACCCAATGGTTATCAAAGTTGAGAGTATAGCCAAATGTATCTGGTAGCAGCTGTAGCGTCAACCAGGATGAACTCTCCAGAAAATACAAGATCCCGCGCAAGCCTTTGATGCCATTTACCAATGGGGTTGCCGTTAACATCCATTTGTATTGCAGCTCAAACTGAGTATATATGATGCCATATGCAATTTCTGATCGCGGGAGTCCATTTTAACCATTGTGCCATTAGCCTTCCTAAACGTGCTGATTGGGGTCCCGCTGATTCTTAACCTGTTGGGCTATTCCAAGATGACCCGATAAGACATGCCTTGGCCCCAACATTCTGAACTGTCGGGTTCCTCTTTGTTGCACCGCTGGTGGAAAGTCTCAATGGTCAGGATCACAAGTATTGTCCATGGTTTGCTATGAAGAGTGGTGCGATGGGATGCCCTCCTCCAGGAAGAAGTACCATAATGGAGATGTGGAGTTGACTCACTGAACTTAGTCGCCGCAGCTTCCCATTCTGCCACCATCAGTTCAGGGTGATTTCAACCTTAGCTTGAAGTTAGTATAGTGGTATGTGTTCTGGTCATACCATAGAATTAATGTTGGGGTGTGGACCTTCCACCATGCCTTTCGTGGCTCGCTTCTGATCATCTCACCACGTTTAACTGTTGCATTGTGGTCATCCATGTCGATCTCCCATTTGTCGAACTCAGGAGGTGAATTGTTGATTTTTTGTTCCCAGTCATTAACCTGGTGACATATTAAAGCCAGTGCTGTCAGAGTCTGATGATTATTAGTGTGGCGAACAGTATATCGGGAGCACAGCAGGGTCTAACCTTGCCACTGCCGCAGTCGTCAGCCAATGGACCACCATCTGCCAAGGTATTGTCATTCTCTGCCATCCCATTCACTGCAATGATTTGGTGAGGTTGTAACTGCGTGGGTTTGTGGAGTGGCTTGACAGTTTTGGTCTCCATGGTGACGCCTAATGCTGTTATTGACTACTCCAAGTGTTCTCACTGAAATTCCTTGTTATCCATCAGCTCCGCCAACCTGTTAGTAAAAATTGGCTTCATTCTGATATTCTGACAGAGGCTGAGCTCTGACAACAGCTCTGACGGTAGCTCTGACAACAGCTGACAGCAGCTGAGCGCTGATAACAACTCTGACAGTAGCGCTGACAGCGGCTGAGCTCTGACAGCAGCTCTGACAGCAGCTCTGACAACAACTCTGACAGTAGCTCTGACAGCGGCTGAGCTCTGACAGTGACTCAACAGCTCTGACAAGGACAGTGACTCACCAGTCCACATCGGCATTATCCGCCGGGTCTCCCTTCTGTGCTTGCGCATCGGGGTTTTTGGCTAGCTCTAGTTCCATTTAGGCAATGCTGTTGAAGTCAGGGTCTACCTGATCGAATTCTTCCACGTTTTTAATCTTGAAATCTTGGTCCTCCAGTTTGACAGTACAGATGGGGGCATATCTTGTTGGTACATTGTCAGTAATTGGCATGATTAGTGGTTCCAAATCATCCTCTGACTTCCCTGGTAGCTCTTCCTTCCCATCGTCTTCGTCCTCTTCCTACTCCTCCTCCTCCATATCATCCAATTCCTTGCCAGTGATTTAGTTTTCGGAACTGTCTAGTACATCTATAACTAAGGGTTCGTTATCTTCCTCCTCGTGGTTCACCCTAATGGTCGATGTTATTTCCAGGTCGATGGGGTTGGTCTTGATATATTCGATTTCATTGTCACTGTCATCTACCATGACTGTCTTATTGATGGTAATGAATGTCACCATCAGACGACCTTCAATTTTGGCTATGGTCAGACTGTCTTCCCAGCTCCATTCGTCTAATGGACTCTCAATCTGGGCAAATATGGACAATGGACTATCACCCCGAGTGGATGTTGTGCTTGCCAAACAGGAGTCAACAGCCCTCAGGAATGTTGCTAGTTCATATTGCCGAGTTATCCAGCCAACAAGTTGGTTATAACACTGGTGCGCATTAGGATTCTTTGTGAAGTCCCTTAGAACTCGAGGCCTTTTCAACTTTTCCACAATATCAACCGGGTGATCATCTTCCATCCACATGACAAAAAGTTCAATATGGTCTTCTCTGGCTTTTTGGTATTGATTTCCAGGTGAGGTGCCTCTCACCATAGAGTGAGCTGGTGAGCTGGTTCCACCACGTGTAGGCCTCCTTCTGTTCGGATCTACAAGTGAAAGTGGTGAGGGATATGGTGCATCATTCCGTCCAAAAAACGCTGGCTGGAAGGCACTGCCAGTGCTGTTGATGTGAAATGGGTCGAATATAGGCGACTGAGCATCTCCCAGAACTGCTGGAACTGGAGGGGACAACATCACAGACGACACCACCGATGGTGTAGTTCCTCTACGAGTGGTACTCCTACCCCATGCTACCGAATCTTCCCTTGGCAGCAATTAAGTTGAGCTTCAGATTGCGGGTGTAGTAGACCCAATATGAACATCGGAAGTGTGTTTGATCGGTGTACTAGGACTGAGCAGAATATGGTCCAATGAAGGAGGTGATGTGATCTTTGTCTTTGGCGCGGGGCGTGATACAGATTTTGGCTTTGTGGTGGGGCTCGTTGCGGTCTTTGACTTTCTAGTGGGGCTTGGTGGGGCTTTCTTGGGTGTGGTGGTGGCCCATTGGGGGACTCATCTCTGTAAGCGTGGGATGAGTCTTTGCATTGTACGGACATTATTATCATTTATCTTCGGGTCCGGTGTAAGTCCCAGGAGATCTCGACAGTTTTCAGTGCGCATCTTGCAGAGGTCGGCAAACTCCTATTTGTCAGGTCGATGTCAGAGACTTGATGTCAGAGACTTGATGTCAGAGACGAGATGTCAGAGAGTTGATGTCAGAGACTCGAAGTCAGAGTCAGATTTACTAACTTGGTCACGGGTCTTTGCTATGCCGCGCACCCAGCTGTACAATTTGATATTGGTGTACAAACGTATAGTGGGTTTCTTGTGTTGAGAATTCCATTCCTAGACTGCTGCAAGGCATTCAGTGAATGCAGACCGGCTATTCACAGCATCTATGTCCTGGCTCGTCTTCTTCAGCATGGAGGCACAGATTACTGCGGTCAAGTTTCGAAACGCTGGTAGGCCATCTTGGTGCAACTCGTGGTGGTGCTGTAATGATGGTCGTTCCGCAGATATGATGGTCGCTGAGTGGATATGAGGATCGCTGAGTGGACATGACAGTTGTCAAGTTAATGTTGATTGAGATAAGTGAATAGGTGAGGATAGTATGTGATATATACGAACAAGTACTACTAGATGCGCTCTGACCCACGCTCCAAGGGATGACCACTGAAACACACATTGTCATGGTGATGCAAATGTGCAAGTCGATCTGGTTAAGAAAGCGCTGCAGATTGAAGTGAGGAGGGTCTGACAAAGCAAAATGCTTGTTAGTTGAGGCAAGTCGAATATGGATGATGCAAAAGTGTCCGTGGTTATTTTGAAGGCCGAACACAACGAGGTTCAGAAAGTGAGGGGTTGTGTGGTGTGAAAATGCTGATTGGTTTACAGCCAAAATATCGGCTCACACTGTTCTGTTCAGGGAAGCGGAAAGTTGTTCTAAGAGGTGGAACTTCCCACCCAATGAAACAAGGGCGGCTAAAGATAGTGTGTGGTACAACAAACATCATGAGGCTAGGCTAGAACCCAAGTCTGTTTAGGGTGGCTTGATACACAACATTGGGACACATGATGGGAGCCTCAATATGATCATTTCCCGGGGCAGTGGCACTCAATTGCAACCTTTCACCTTCATCAATGCAGTCCATGATTTGCACTTCATGTGGCCTGGTCTTTTCCCGACGACGTGGTCTCACTCGACCCTGCCATTCAACACATGCACATCTTCACTGAAATTGCAGTAACCATTCCTTGTCAGATGGGCTAGACTACGAAGTAGCAGATGACATTCCCCACGTTGATGACAATAAACAAATCCGTCGACCTGCGATGGAGATTTTCCTTATCACAGGTGCTCCAATTGATGACACAGTATGAGTTCTGTTTTTCGAGGATGATGACTGGGACGCTGTTGCTCTGTTTGCTACACCCCAACAATGGCAACTTTGTTGTTCTATTGTGGATACCAACCTAGGTAAAGCGAAACTAAACAACATCCTCCAATGAAGACTTATTGTACCTGATGCCAATGCCAAAGCCCTGATAAGCGCTATCAACTCATTACAGACATGGACGAAATGGACGGCCTCGGATGCGAATGGGAGGAGAGTTCTATTGATACTGAAGGAAAACCAACTCCGTTGCAGTATTGGAACTCCATTGCAGCGGTATGGTATATCCTAGTACATCCCCCGTTCGAGGACCAACTCTCGTATGCATTGGTCACACAAATGCATGCCAATGGCAATCATATCTTTGCTGTGATGTGGACTGCAGATTGGTGGTGGAAAATGGAGGCAAGTCTCCTTGTATTGTCTGAGAGAGCGTGTCAGAGAGAACTCGTCAGACAGAGCGTGTCAGAGAGAACGTGTCAGAGAGCGTCACAGTCAGATTGTCAGCAAGAGCGTGTCAGAGAGCTTGTAAGAGAATGTGTCAGAGAGCGTGTCAGAGAGCATCAGAGTCAGATTGTCAGAGATTGCATGTCAGAGTGTCATTGTGTCAGAGCGGGTAGCGTGTCAAGAGTATCAGCGCCAGTGTTGACAGGATTTCTCTAGATATTAGAACCTCATTACTCATTGATAACATATCCTAGGAATCTTTGCCAGATGGATCAACAGTTGTCCCGATTATATTTGGGAGCGACAAACTATGCTATGTACGCTATGCAGCGACAAAATGGCTCGGCCAGTGTATCACAGCATCGGCAGCCTCACGAAGAAGACGAGACGATCAGATAAGACAAATGGATTCATACTAATCAGTCGTTTATCACAATGTCCAAACGGACCAAAACGCCACACTAATTGGTTCGCCTATCATGAATCTGTTGCTACAATATTGCGTGCTCTAGAGAAACCGGCAAATAGGGGAATAGCGGTTCAGTGTGCAGACGGTCGCACTCATCATGCATTTCCCTGAATTGCGTCATTCTGTGCAGACTACCCAGAGCAGTGCACCATATTCAGCGTGAAACATGGTTGGTGCCCTCGATGCGAGATATACCAGGATAACATGCCCAGCCTTGCCCATGGGCCCAGGCACCACCATCCCCAATGATACCTTCATTTGTCAACAATGGCTGCAAAAGAGGTGGGGCTGTGGAAGTTTGCTGACTGTCCAAATTTCGCCAATGCCCATGCATGTTGTAATCTACATAGTTGCATGAATGTTGACTGGTTGCACCAGCTACCAAATGGCTTGTTTAAAGATCACACCTGGGAATGGATTGTTGGTTTTCTGAAGGATATTTATGGCCAGGAAAAGGGTTTGGACCTGATAGATGAACAATTCTCCATAATTGCTCACTTCTCTCACATACACAATTTTGGAGAAAAACCTACGCGTGTGAAACAATGGACCGGTGCAGAGTAGAAGGCCATGGTGAAGGTCTGGCTTCCAGCGTTGCCCATCTTCTCAAAGGGCATCCCAAACACTATAAGTTCATCAAATCTGTCACCAACTTCATATTACTTGCCAGCTACCACTCCCACACCAGAACTACACTCAAATACCTACCTGATGGGGTTAGTGGCATCGGCAGCAACATCCACCTCTTCGTACTATACCGCAAGAGCCACAGTATGAACAAGATACCCAAAATTCATTCCCTTGTCCACTATATTGAATGTATTAGGGATATGGGCTCTGCCGATAACAGTGACACTGAAATATCTGAAGCCCCTCATAAAACCTCATCAAGGATGGCTACCGTTCTCCCAACAAGGTTGACTATATTCGGCAGATAGTACAATGGGAAATGTGCTTATCTCTTATCAAGTCGAGAGTCAGAATGCTACTGCATAGTGTTAAATCTGATCCCTCCTCGCCGAAGGCAGATATATGCAGAAAGTTTCCTGTTGGGGATTCTCTGCCATGCGACAAATTATCACCTAGGTTGATACCTCGCATCAATGGATATATGAGCAAATGCAGCTTGATTGCAACTATGACATTTCCAGAGGGTATCAGCATATCGGAGTTTATTGATGCTCTGTCAACCGATTCTTCGACATTGGAAGTGGATACGAGCACCAGTCTAGACATACACACCTCCTAATCCCGTAAACCATAGATTCTCCGCCCAAACATGCACTAAGCGAACGGAGTCCCAGGCACTATACACCAGCGCAATAATCCAGATGTGGTTGTAGTTCAAAAGGCAAGGTGAGTGGAGAAGCGGCGCGGACAAGGCAATCGATTCGACAATATTTTGATATAATGAGATTAAGCACAATGAAGCAATAGTTGGGTATGTCAAGCAGGATATTGCCCAGTGAAACTGCTATACGCTTTTTGTTTTAGGGATAGATTCCATACAGGGGAAGCCAATGCTAATCGGTGTGTAATATGGTGGACGGTGCATGATGACCCATTGCGAGTAGAGGATTTGGAGAATCTATCATCTGCGATGCCAAGCTGAACCCATTGAATGATTATGAGTCAAGACGCGGCGCAAAGAGTACAACACATTGTAGTTGTTTCTTTGGTTCTCACACCCGTGTAACTTGTTCCGAACAGGGATGATAACCAATACCTACTCAACAAGTACGCATGTTTGGAATGATACAACATGATATACTAGATGTCCCGGATATGTTGATGTCAACAGGGATGCCTTGTATCCAGAGGCAGCTCTCATCAGTGCCGCCTTTTGCGCCTTGTCAGAGCCAGAGTCCATCTCAGAGTTGCACTTGTCAGTCACATATATCGCAGCCGGGATTGTCAGATCATGTCAGAGCACACTTGTCAGAGCTATGTAAATCAGAGCTGGGATTGTCAGAGACCATGTCAGAGCCACACTTGTCAGGGCCGCACTTGTCAGAGCCACATTATCAGAGCTGGAATTGTCAGAGACTATATCAGAGTGTACTGTCATAGTTGGGATTGTCCGAGACTATATCAGAGCCACACTTGTCAGAGCCACATTAACCAGACCAGGATTGTCAGACCATATCAGAGCTGCGCTTGTCACAGTAAAGTGGCGATGAATACCAGGTAGTGTTGCAGCACCAATCGCATGAGAAAAATATCGATCATCTCAGGACAGTCGCTTACTGCTGATATACAAGTCAAACCAAGTTGTCTTCAATACGTTCAGATTGCCATTAGTTGATGCACACATCTCCAGTGTCCGTGTACTTCACGCCAACATGCGTTCCCATTTCAACAGTCATGTTCGACCATGTTAGTTTGATATTACATTGGCGGAGTGGTGGGAGTTATTGGTCGGAGTGGTGGAAGAGTAGTCAACCTTTGTGAATATATTTTGCTAAATGAGATTCTACACCAAAAAGAGAGCATAAATCATGATTAATGACATGATTGCTCTGATATATCACGCAATTGTGCCATATCATTTTTTGTATGTGTAGACCAACTTGTAGATATCTGAATCGGTAATAAACATCATCTGCATAAGTAAATGTTCTCGCACACAAGATGTCATAATATTTTGAAAACAGTAACAATGTAAGCGAACATCCCATAAAATGCCACGACTCATGGTAATAAACCTGTAATGTGCCATGGCACGGCGGTAAGATCAATAATGGATCATGGTACCACCCTAAGGGGCAAACAAATGTCGGTCACGGCGACACGAAAGCTTTTCCGAACTCGATCATATAAACCTGAACTCAAACATTGTCATTCCATATGCATCCCACTTTTCCTTATTATTGTTGTCAAGAAGCAACCTGTACTCCATCAGCAAAATACATTTTAGTAACTGGGAGCCTCCAGGAGTGTCTGAAAGAATGTGGAGTGTAAACTGAGAAGTATCAGTTTCAGCAGAGTGTCAGACCCTAGGCAGGCATTCCAGCAGGCCATCAGAGTAACTGGGATCTCTGATGACTGGCACAGGAGTCCCATGGGAGTAAATGTGATAAGTATGGAAAATATTGGAGCGCTGGAGAGAACTTTTTGCGCACCTGGAAGTGTCACCAAACCAACACCAGAATCAGAAACAAACTCTGAGAGATGGCTGCGCGCTTATAAATATACATTTGGAGCACTGCAGGTAATGTGAGAATCTCCAGATATTCAGGAGCAATAGATTTCCCTCGATGGCAAACATGATGCATGGATTAATGTTCATCATCACTTCTGAATTATACTAGCTATCATCTTCTTCAACATTCCATTTTTTGCCGCGCTATATTCAGGAACCATGGAAAATGGCAAGAGATTCAAGCATATGTGCAAGCACACCAAAAGAATTACCCAACTAAGTGATCAAATGATATCGATTGAAGCTGGTGGCAATGTCATCCACTACTTCTCCCATCTGATCAGGGCCAACGAAAGCAGAAACACACAATTCATCAACGGCGCAAAGAAGCTGCAGGCACTTCTTGTGTGTGCTGATTATTTGTAGCTGGTGAGTGGATGAAATAGAATTCTAATCTCATTTGACTTGATATGTGATATCTAACAAAGGTGAAATCAGATGTTAGCTAGCTGCAAATCTAAATCGGGATTTGAAAGGCAATATGTGGATGAAAAAGGGGAGCAACCACCAGGAAAAGAGGTGTACGAGATGGGGAGTGCATGGTGGGAAAGAAGAGTAAACAGAAGGGGTTGGATGAGTGCAGAACGATAAGGACGAGCGCTCAATCACGGCTGATCAGCGCCGACTGGGATTGAGGAGCACCCATCGTGGCAGAGGAATGCCACAATGGGGGGTACGGAGTGCGGAATGCAATAGAAGAGCACCAATCCAAGCAGAAAGGAGCCAATGTGGATCGTGGAGTGCTTTCATAGCGGAGTAATGCCACAATGGGGGGTGGGGAGTAAGGAGTAGAGAATGCAATATAGAAGTGAAAATCCAGACCAAGGAGCGCCAGTGAGAAATGCAGAGCTCCCATCCCCGGCTGAGGACCTCGGACAGGTGGGGTATAGAGTGCAGAATGGAAGAGAGGAGTGCCAATCCAGACAGAGGGGATTAAGGAGTGCCTATCACAGTGGAAGAATGAAATGGGAGATCATCAATCTAGGCTGAGGAGCCCCTATGGGGATTGAGTAGCGCCTATCCTATTGCAGTCGCACCTCCTGGGGGAGGTACGAAGCGGCCCACTTATGGGTGATTGATCAGTAAAGCGGCTTCCAGAGTAAAATTTATCACATGGGATGGGCAAAATATAGCCCGATATTCATTTTGAGAAAACACATAGGCGGCCTTCTCTCCACTGGCATATTCTGATAGCATACAATGAATAGCTGTGGCTGCCAGTTCTAAAGTCTGGGGGGCGAGAGGTTGGAAACACTTGAGGTTGTTGGCTGGTGCCCCAAGCTATTGGCGGTGAAGAAAAATTGATGGGATATTAGAATCAGCACATTCTTTTGGGTGAACCATGATTCCTTAACATTGATCACCATGGAGAGATCTGCATCATCAAACAGGAGCTCCTTAACCTGGATCTGAAGCTTAGTCTCAGAACCTAAATGCAACCGGAAACTATGGACAACAGTTTGATGCGGTCGATCTGGGAAGCATCCTAATATGATACTTATCTTTGCTTGTAAAGATGAATATTTTGGGGCGTAGTCGATATCTGTCACGGTTCAGGATACGAGTGATCGACCGAAGGGTACTTGGGAATAGTATTAGGGTTATGGAAAAGCGGAGACATTGATAGACGCTGGAATGACGTGGGAATGTTGTGAGATGGTGGCGGTATAATTTGTTATGATAAGGAAGTAGGTTGAGGTGTTGCGACGTTGGGCAATGAGGCGTGGTTGTGTTGATAAGGAATTATGTTGGTGGTGGGTAAGATCATGGGGAGATATTCGGATGGTACATCGGAGCAGGAGGAATGATTCCAGGGTCCCAGACGAAGTGTATATTAAGAGAGGTTGTCAGGTGTTGGAGGATTTCCTTTTCTTCTCTCTTTACTTGTTCTCTTGTATAGCAAAGCAAGCATGACTTTGACCCAGCTCTGATGCTTGTCTTGTCCTGATCTTCTCGATACAAACTTCGACGCACCTTGCCCTGATTGCGATATTACTGTTGTGTTACAAATATCACCTACATCCAATCTCGCCCGTGACAATATTGTGAATCTGATACATGAACATTAAACAGAATCCGAAACTTGCGGCTTCTTGTGTTTGTGGATCTATTTTGAGAGATGGAACGCCAGGCCATTGACACACCGATGGTGTACCTAGAGAAGCACCTGCTAACGCCTGTTGATGATTCTGAGCTTTAATGGCTAGTTTCAAAGCTGCATCATCCATCAAGTACTTGTCGTCAGATAATAATGGCCAAGGAGTTCTTGTGGACAAGATTGCCTCCATGAACCTTTTTGCAACCTCAGAAGTAGCCTTTTTGTGTTGGGGAATATTCTGATCTCCACTGGCCTTTGGTAGCAGCAGTGCCTGGATGGATGGTGAATGGTCAGACTGGGATAACTTGTTGAGGAGGGTTGGCTTTTGGCATTTGAGCAGTGGTGGTACCATTGCCCCAGGGGGATTGCAGGAATTTGGAAGCAGAGGGTGTGTAATGATAGTATCAGCACGGCTCAGTTTCTTTGGCGATGGCACCCTTGTAGTTTGTAATGACTTATTCCAGTTCTCCTGGCCAAGAAGTAAGACCTCCTGATGATGATCCAAACCATCTTCTTCAATGTCTGATGATGAGGCGGACACACTGGTATCCTCACTCTCGTCAATACAGATCTCCTGATTGGTATCATCATTCTGGTGCATTAATGCAATCAGCGACATTAGTCATCTGTAATACAATGCACAACGGCAGATAATTGGAAGGTAAACATTAAATGGACAATGAACATAGGCTGCTTTCTGGAATGCGGTTGCACTCTGAAGGTGTGCTTTCGGATTCTTCTGTGAATAGTGATTCCTCAACTGGCTGGGCATAGATTCCAGTTGTGGTAATAAAGATAAAAAGTTGGGGTATGTGGGAGAGAGTGTATAAGCAGTAAATATAAGATTAAGTGCAATAGAATAACGGGAAAAATGGTGCAAAGAGTTGCACATAGTGGAGGGGGATGCAATTCGAGGCATTTTTTGAACTGTTCGGGAGAGATGACTTCAACGGATCATCATTATAACAAGGAAGGCAGTCCTGTGATGCAATTTCGACTGTTTTCAGGTGCAGTGGGATAGATAGATATCTTGCCAGGTGTGCCAGAATATATGAATTCCTAATGCTGAATGTGAACAACTCCTATCAACAACACTCTGTATGGATGCAAGAATTGGAGGTTGGCTAAAGCCAATGTACATTGAATAGAACCAGACACATCTGAACCAGACGCACCTGAACCAGACACACCTGAACCAGATGCACCTAAATCGGATGCACCTGATCCAGATGCACTGGAAGGAGACTCATGACAATAACTAACCCTTGGTGCTGGCCAAATGGAGCACAGAGAATCTGAATGAAAACATGTGCCACTGCAGATGATGCCTCTAAACTTAGTAATTATGCATGAATGATTGAGGTGACTGCATGGCATAGAACTGGGGCAGCATTGACAATCTGCAGAACTCGATAGATTTGGGACCTTGAGAATAACTGCTGAGTCGCAAGGGTTGATATTGAGTTTGTTATTGATTGAGGAGAATTATGAATCTCCATATGTAGTATATCCGCTGGAAGGCACACCAATTTTCATAATACATCATTGTGTGAGGATGCTGCAGCTGATTTAGCGGTCGCTAAGGCAATATCATAACCATCACTTTCCTTTAATGCATTCAGCTGTGCCATGTCAGCACAATATCAGCAGGTAATGGAGAAGGGAGAGATATTGGTATACAAAAGAGAGATGCAGGCTTAGCGAAAGAATGGTAACATATGATGAATAGATCATTCAGCGGTAATCTGATTGATTCAAATACTTATCAATGCCAACATTGCTACCAACGAGGTTATAAATACTCACTCACATTCTGATTTTGCACCTAATATATCGTAAGTTGCACACCATTAAATCACACATCCATTGTAAGTTACACCACTACAATGTTGAAGTAAAATAAATGTTGGGGTTTAAAGCTATATGTTACAATCGTATGAATGTATGGTGAGACGTCATCTCACTGCGCGCAGGGGACTGATGATTGTAAGCATCCAGTTCTGGGGAATGGAAGTGTACCGAAGTTTAAATGGTTGTGCTTGGATTCACTAGTTGGGGTGTGCAGGCGTGCCATACTCCCTGACTGTTAATTGAACCCTTTCGAAGCTGTCGTTACATAACTAGAGCTTTCCAGATTCACTCTGTTTGAACCGCTCTCTTGAAGGAAATCAGCTCACATAATCCATTAAGAGATACGAGTTTTGGTGGCCTAAACATACATTTCGTCAGAATCCAGTTAAGTCTGCATTCAAAGCATTGAGAACTTAGTCCTCTTTGAGTAAGTGTGGTACATGCATAAGCAGGAGTTGCCGGCCATCCTGCAGAGTTGCAGAGCAGGATCTGTATTTTGAGATTCATTGTCTCAAGCTCCAGCTATTTTGACAGAGCTTGATCTTGCACAAGCTATTGTAGGATTTGAAAGCGTAGGTCCAAGCATACTACTTAGTCAATATTTAGTTAAGTGAGGTTACTAAGAGGACATGTATGTACATTTATGGTTTAGTTGTGCAGGGCTTCCCTCTTCCAATGGACAATTGACATGGAGCTGACAGTTCAAGGGACTTTTGCAGTGGCTAATATATACCAATCCAGCATGAATTCATATATTAGCACTGGCCGAGCGGGATGAGCTGAGTGCACATCAATGTGAAGTTACTTGGTTAATGACAATCTGTGTGCACTGTGTCCATTGATTCAAAGTTGAAGAAAACAGGATGAGAATCAAGCAAACTTAAATATAAAGTGCACTATGGACAGGGGGACATGCGCTTCAGTGGCTTATTTGTTGCAATTGAGGTGTGCCTGGGCTGGAATGATACATCCATAATAAGTTGCAGCTTGTCACAGTTGGCATCATATAAATCTAAGAATGTCATTCTGCACTGGATTCCAGATTTCAGTTGTGCATGAACTTCAATCATTGGCAATGAAATACCCGGCAGCAGAAGCTGTGGCTTGGACATGAATTCCGGAGCTGTGTCTCAGCATCTGACTCTCAGGAGTGCAGAGATGTGGGATGTGCATCTGACGAGTGCCCCAACTACTATTATATGCCAGCAAAAGCTGCGGCTATGCCATGACTAAGCTGGCAATGTCTCATATTTTGATACAAGTACTCAATATCGTCTAGACTGTCGTCTTGGTAAATTGGATTAGCATATATGCTGTGCTGGATCGCTCATAATGCAACCCAAGACCTATGCTAAGGATTCCCTGGTACACCAAAACTTCTATCAAATGCCAGCAACTGTTGCAGCATTGCCATAAATCAGTGAGACATTGTTGCATATCCTGACACTTAGTGTTAGCAACAGGTCCAGGTAACCTGCCAGCTGTCCAGGTTCGGACCTCAAAGATGGGTAGGTTCTAATCCAGACCTGTCCACACACCATAACGGCAGCTTCTTAGCGGCCAAACCCCGACTCATAGCTGTCAACCTGCAGGTTGTGCTGTGTAAGTATTCACCCGTCAGTTCCAATCACCAGTTTTGGTTATCAGGTTTTTCTATTCATGGATGCACTCAAATATCCTACTGTTAATTGCAACATATTGACTTTGTAACATCATTGTCCTTTTTTAATGCTTTGGCTGCCTGTATATTCAACAAAAAGAGACATATGCTCCCTTCCCAATCCTGGGGATGAGAGTCAATGATTTTGCGTCCTGCATCTTGGGTAATCTGAGTGGCGATTGGTTGCAGCCATTCATAGATGCGATATAGGCTGCAATTATAGTCCAAAGAGAAAGCGACACGCTCCCTGCACCATTCTAAAAATGAGCGTCAACTGAGCGTCGACGATGTTTGGTCTTGTAAGTCAGATTAAGAATCAGAGACTTGGTCGCTCTAATGCATAATGGAAGTAATAGCCGCCATTTCAGGTGAAAACGCGAGCCGCGACATAGCTACGATGTTGTGAAAATGAGCGTCAACAGTGCATCAACGATTTTTGGTCTTGTAAGTCAGGTAATTAAAAAGTGACTTGGTCAGTGTCATACCTATTCAAAGTGTTGGCCGCCTTTATGGGCAGAAGAGACAGTGACACACTCCTTGCCCCATCTTGAAAATAAGTGTCAACGGAGTGTCAACAATTGTTGGTCTGGTATGTCAGTTAAATACAGAGTGATTTGGTCATTGTTGGACATACTCAAAGTATTGGCCATCATTTTAGGCAATGAAGATATTGGCACGCTCCCTGCCCGATCTTGAAAATGGGCGTCAATAGACAGTCAACAAGTTGGGGCCTTGCATCGAGGTTGATCAAAGCGCAATGTGGCCGTGATTGACTATATCCAAAGTTTTGACTGGTTTTATAGGCTCAAACGCTCATGCACACTGAGTTGCAGCACTGAATATGGATTGAGTTGTTATTGTCCAGGAAGCAGTCACGGGAATATCTCTTGCTCATCTGCCTCTGAAGGCTACCAACTCCTTGTTTATAGATGTCTGCGATCAAGCGCCACTTACATTACCCACCAAGAATCGTTGATGCTCCATTGAGGCTCATTGTGAAGGTGGGGCAGGGAGCATTTCGCTTACTCTTGTGCCTATAGAGGCTACCAAAACATGGATTATATATAACAATGACCAAATCGCTTGTTAATTACCTGACTTACTTGACCAAAAATCGTTGACGCTCCGTTGACGCTCATTTTGATCTATTGTCTAGTCAAAGTCCGCTGCGATCAATCACTGTGTTCATCATTATTTGAATTTATTGGTTGCCTTCCTACATGTTTAAGACTTGATCTGTTGGCAGAGCTGAGCGCAGTAATCATCTTGCATGGGTCGCTCACATTCAATTAAAATTTGTATATCTTGCTGAATGATGCATTTTGCCCACTACATTACTATTTATCAACCAATAATCACACGTGACTGCTCACTATGCTCCCATCATGATTCTCTATGTGACATTCTCGATCAAGCAACATATAAAACCTGGTGGAAACATATTGACCCATTCTTACCTACTTTTTCCTGTGTCCCTTATTCCTCCTTGGTTCCATTGCATTGACAGTCATCAACACCTTTTCAGCCTCCTTGTTTGACCTCTGTGTTGGCTGAATCGATCCAGGAACATTTGGTGCAGCACTCACATTACACCTCTCTAGGCATTCCGGATCCTCAATAGCATTGTCTTGCTTGACAACACAATCATCGTCTGCCTCCCAGTCACCTTCACTCTCATATAGATTTTCGAATTCACCATTCCAGTCAAGCCAATTCTCGGTGTCAGAAATGCTTTCAGGTGCAGTATCCTGCTCACTCTCTGCCGGATGATGGTCGCTTGTTGTGACTCAGTGGACATTCAATACCTGAATTCATCCTCCACGAAGGTGCTTTGCGGGCAAAGCTGGTGAGAAAGGCAATCTTTCCGACAATTTCAATGCAGCCACACTATCATGTTGAAGGTTTGACTAGGATGCTATGATCATCTTCTTCGTATCTGAAATGTGACAAACTGCTGTCATTTGGTTGTTTTGAGCGCAAGATTCCTTCTGTGTATCACATAGGTTTTGGCTGCCCTGCCACATCTCCAGAAAGTCATGGACCTTGGCCATTGTGTGCAATTTGCTTTCCTTTGCCTCTCTCTTCAATTTGAAGTCGATTTAAGTTCCCATTGTATCTAAAGCTGGGTTGTCGCCTGCCAACATCCCGTTATTGGCTTGGGCAAACTGCCTTACTACGGCTGTTTCGCGAATGGTCCTGCCTGTGGTTTTTGACTTCCTCCAGCCGACAAAGTATTCCCATTGGGAAAAACTGGCCTCCACTCCGACGGCATGTGGTATGATAGAGGCGATGTTTCATGCCACATTGCAGAGATCGGCGGACTCCGAGGATGTTTCCATTTGGTGGCGCCACCAGTCGGGGATATCTGGTATCCAAAACGCTCTGCTAATCTCTATAGAGTCAGAGTGGTATTCATTCGGATTCGGCTTAACTTCACCCCAGTTCTGTGGTGATTCAGGAGGTGAATTCAAATGGAACCTTGCAGCTGTCAATAAGCGTGCTGCCCAATCGCTGAGTCCGGGTGTTGTTTCAGTCATGCTTTTCTGCATTAGGTAGTCTTCATCAGCACTGGACAAATCATATGGATCAAAAGAAGATTCACTATATCCAGAAGCCATTGCAGAGGGGAAGGGATTGTTGTTCGGTATTCTTTCAGGTTTAATGACGGACAATCATCTATGTTTGGAACAGTATTCATTCTCCATATACGTCAGGAAGGCCTCTTGGTATTGGGTAGTATAGGAAGTCTCGTCCTCAGGATTAATATCCATTCCCTTGTCCCACTTCCTAAACACTCACAACTTCCTGTGGAGAGAGAGGAAAGGTTAATATGAGGTGCGGCTCTGCGCAGCACATGGGCCAGAAAGGGAAATGTGGGTATACATGCAATTTCGTGGATCAGCGGGAGGATAGACATCACTTGCTTAGACCGAGCATAGACTATCGTCACTTCACACCGCTTCATTGCTAGCAACAGTTTCAGAATGGTTTCTCCTGCACCTTATACGTGCCAGAGACCAATTTGATTCAAGGAACAGTAGTTGAAACGATCAGAGACAACTCCCCAACAGTGAAAAAGACGAATTTTGACACCACAAAACACCATAATGACAAACACGATGCCTGCTGCCATCTGCCTTGACCCCGCAGGAGGTCGAATGGACAATGGCTTAAAAGTGGCGCATATGTTGAGAGCTCCCAGGGCTATCGGCGTCTCGCCAGGTGTGTGGCCATACAGGTTCAGCTTCCCCAAACAGCGAACTGATGAAGACCGAGCCCACTGAGAAGAGATCATGATTCACCCGCCGGTAGTCGCTAGTGTCAGCAACGGGCCAGGGCAACCCACCAGCGGTCTGGGTTTGGACGAGAGAAATGGTTGCGTTCGGTTCCAGACCTGTTCAAATACCCAACTCGCATTGTCTTGGAGGGGTTGTTACCCAGACCTGACATAAACTCGCGGTTGTTTGGTCGGGTTCTACATACAGTACAGCCTCATTTTTGCGAATTCAGACCGTTGGCTCCAAATAAGTATTAGAGTTCCGATCATATCACATTATGATATATGTGTAAACGATGCAGTTTTGCATGATATTTCACCTCCTATTTTCCACTTTGTGATCCAATCAATATTCGTTTTGTCACTGCAAAACACGGCTAATTTTCAGCGTTATTTCACAGCAACTCAACGAATATTGATCAGATCGCAGAGTGGAGAACGGGAGGTGGAAGAGCATGCAAAACTGCGTATTTTACGTATATATCATATTGTGATATGGTTAGAACTCAAACACTTAATTGGAGCCCAAGTTCGGAGTTGGTGTAATTGTGGAAACGGCTGAAAAACCGCAGGTTTGTGCAGTTCGGTTTGTTGATGAGGTCGAACCTGTTGCAACAGTTACAGTTCAGTTGCAACCCGGACCCGGAACTGAACTGCAGATTTGGAAACTTTGCTAACGGTTGAAGCAACTGGACAACAAGGTGCAGGTCCTGGTGGCGAAACAGGCGGAGTGCGACAGATTGGCGCAACATGCCTCCAACGACATCAATGACGATGCAGTGCCACTCCTTGTTGATGATGCAACCGCAGAAGAGATTGTGAAGCTGAAAGGAGAGATCAGCGCTAAGAACGCACTCAGTAAGTCAATGCAAGCCAAACTGGGCGCTGCCTTACAGGAAGTCGAAGAAACCAAGAAAGTGTTGGCAATCGCTGAACAAAAGAGAGACATGATCAGTAAACAGATGGAGTCGGCCATGATGGAACTGAGTGCTACAAATGAGGCTGTAATTTGAGTCAAGGCTAACTCGGCACCTGTCAGCACTTTCCAAACTAACTTCAGCAACCGCATATTCAACTTCAAGATGTCCGGAGTGCCGACTTATCATCGCATGAGAACCCTGGACGCTGTCACCTCCTTCATATCCACCCTGCACCGCCACTTTGGACCTCGTCCCCAGGTGTTAGGCTTGACAGATGACGGTGGTATTCCGTTGACTGATGGTTGGGCTGCGGTGGCACTACTACTGTTTTGCGACAAAGCTTGAGTTTGGGACAACCACCGGTTTCCGGCACACGGAAGTGCAGGCATAGCTTGGGAACACTTCTCAGCCGGAGTCAGAGAGACCGTTATCCCTCCCAATGCTGTGACCTGGTCAAAATGAGATTGGGAGTGACTACAAATCAACAGTGGCAAGTGTGTCTCGACTTTTAATGAACATGTCTGAGAGCTTCGACACCAGCTAGAGCCCCATGCGCCACTCTCCGATGAATGCCTTCGCGACTCATACCAGCTCAAACTTGATAGTAACCCAGAAGTGTCCAAGGCGTGGATTGACAAATTGGGAAGTCAGCCTACAGCGTCGCTCAACGATGGTCTGGAGAATGTCTCTCGAGTGGATGCCAGGCTTAATTCCAATATGCAATCGACGCAAGTGACTTTTAACAGAATGGAAGTCACATATAGAGAAGGTGGTGGCTGAGAAATCAACAACTGGTGCTGTTACGCTTATGGGGAAGTGGTCCACCCCACCCATACATGCCCAAACAAAGAGCAGGTCATGGCAGCATGGCAAGCAAAGAAAGCGGCCACAAAGGAAGCCACAGAGATGAAAGAGAAGGCGAATAAGGAGGGGTGCAGAGGTTCCCATGGCAGTCACAAGAAAGAGGGCTACACAGGTGGAGGTGGAGGAAAACAACAGAGCATCCGTTTAGCCCAGACCTTGGGAGGAGAAAATGACAATGCCAAGGTGCCTGAGTTACACGAATTATCCGACAGTGCAAGCGATGATGATGATGATTCGGGTGATTCGGGTTCGGGAAATGGTGACTGGAGCGATTTGCTGTCAATCGACTCCCTGGAACTATAACTCCTACTGAGTCTATAATGAGAAGGTTTGCTCGTAATCATCATCTCCAAGTCAGTGATACCAATACCATCGAACTTCTGCATTTCGCGGGAAAGCTTCGGTACAAACAGTACAATGACTCATATGGTAGTTTAGCAGCCAAAACAGCCAAAGACAATGGGGCATCAGAGAATTATGTAGAAAGAGAGACCGTTGAAAAGTTAACAAAGACAGGTGGGGTGGTAGAAGAGAGAGACAGCAGTTGGATGATTGTGGAGATGGCGAATGACAAGGTACAAGATGGTATTCAGAGATGGCAACAGGTGCCACTGAAATTGAAACTCTGAGACGACGGCTACGCATATACGGGGTGGTTTGCAGTGTATGACATGAAAGAATTTGACAGCATCATCTGGATGCGCTGGGTACGCGATATAAATGGAACATATCACATCGATCACTGAACAAACGAAATATGGATTACTCAAGTCAACATCTCATGGGACGACAGAGAAAACGCAGCGTAAATCCATCACATTCATGGCCTTCGGCCAGACACTGAAACACACGACGACAACATCAATCAAGCGGCCCACGCTACCAGCATCGAAATTATTGGCAAGAAACCACTGTATGACCTGGATCGTCGAGTTTTGGCGAGGGCATTGATGGTTCAAGTGTGCTACGATGATCGTCAGTCAGCGCAGCTGCCAGACAAATTTCAATGGAAGCCTTGCGACATTGAGAATTGTGGTTTATTCGCAGAACTCACATACATCACCACGTGGAGTAAAACGCAATTTATAATTGACATATCACCAGAAGATGACAAGTTTGCCCCATATCGACCTCCATACTGCTTGTCTCCCCCAGATGAGGCAGAGTTACAACGACAATTGGAGAAGGCCTTATGCAATAGCTGGATAAGGCCAAGCAGCAGCGATTATAGCTCACCTGTCCCATTCGTACCTAAGAATCATGGTGGTATGTGCATGGGCATCGATCATCGGGCAGTTAACCGAATCACCAGGAAGGATCGATGCCCATCACCTCACGTCGAAGAGCTTGTCCAACCGCTGGGGGGTGCGGACTGTTTCTCGATGATAGATTCAGCCTCAGGTCATCAAATTTGAATATGCACCAGCGATCGTCAAAAAACTGCGTTCTCAACCGAGTATGAACTATAGAAGTGGACAGTGCTTCCTTTTGGACTGCCCAATGCACCTAGTCAATTCATCCGAGTTATGATCTGCCTGCTGGCATGCAATCCCAGGCTACGTAAGTTCGTTGCAGTTGAACTTGACGATGTATCAATCCATAGTTCGACGACAGAGGAGCATGTACATCATGTATGGATTATGCTGGACCGTTTGCAGCAAGCTGGCTGCAAACTGAAAAGATCAAACTGTGAATGGTTTCGGGATGAGATTGAATTTTGGGGTTTTCAGATCAATCCAGTAGGAGTGCATATGTTGGAGTCAATGACACGAGCAGTAACCGAATGGACTTGGCCCTGTGATATGAAAGAAGTTGATGGTTTTCTCGGTTCAATGGGCTATTACCACAGGTTCATACGACACTATGCACATATCACCTCCCTGTTATATCAAATGTGCAAAATGAGTTTGAAAGTAAGAATGCGTGGCTGCTGCGGCAAGCCACGGCTCAAGGATGTGGGTACAGCTCAATTTGGTTAGATAGGGGAGGCAGAGGAGGCCTTCGAAACTTTCAAAGATGCCAAGTGCAAGGCACCCTTGCTGGCACTACTGGAGGAAGAGGGTGAGTATGTGCTGCATTCTGACGACAGCAAATATGCAGTTGCAGCAATACTATCACAGATAGTGTTAGGAACGGTTCCGGACTGTCACTGCTGGCCCGGGTCCGGGTCCAAACCGAACCTTTGCCAAATCGGCGGTCCGGGTGGTCAATATACCCTAACTGTCAACTTGGGTACGGTTCGATGGTAAACTCCCAACCCGTCTGAATTGGGCGGGTTGTCAGCGGGTTGCACAGCAGGTCCATCCATAGATTGAAATAAGGCAATTGTTTTTGGAGTATGTTAATAGTATCTTATCAAAATCGCGTTTTCAACAACCATGGATATGTTTTTGCATGCTTTGCAGCTTCCAATATCGATTAATTTGGTATCGGTGTTTTACCTCTGATAAATTGTCATTTTGCTTATCAGGGCGGTCAATAATTCCGTTATGAATGCGTAGATCAGTGCGATGCCTTGATTCCCAAATATGCAACAACTAAAACTGTTGACGCTCCATTGATGCTGATGTTCAGGATGCGGCAGGAACCATGTCGCTGGTGTTTTTGTCGGCGAAGGCTGCCAATATTCGATGAATGGATGTCTGCAACCAATCGGAACATACATTCCCCATGATGCGAAGGTAAAAATTGTTGAAGCTCCGTTGACTCTCATTCTCAGGACGCGGCAGCGAGCATGTCGTTGCAGTGTGTCTAAGTGAAGGTAGCCAATATCTGATAAATGGATGTCTGCAACCAATCGGAACAAAAATTATCCCAGATGCGAAGCTAAAACTTGTTGATGCTCCGTTGAGGCTCATTCTCATAATGGGGCTCTGACCGCGTTGCTGTCTCGTTTGCCTATAAAAGATGGCAATACATCGATTATGCATGACAGCGACCAAATCACTGTGTAATTACCGTACTTACAAGACCACAAATAGTGGACCCTCCATTGACGCTCAATCTCAGAATGGGACGGTGACCATGTTGCTGTCTCATTTGGGTATAAAAGCTGGCAATACATCAGTTAGGCATAACAGCGACTCAATCACTGTGTAATTACCGTACTTACAAAACCACAAATCGTTGATGCTCCGTGGACGCTCATTCTCAGAATGGGTCGGTGACCGTCTTGCGGTCTCTGTTGCCTCCAACAGCTGGCAATACATTGGTTATGCATAACAGCGACCAAATCACTGTGTAATTACCATACTTACAAAACCAGAAATCGTTGAAGCTCCGTTGACACTCATTTTGATGTACTGTCCATTCAACATCTGCTGCCATCGATGATACTATTCATCATGATTTGAACTTCTCGGTAGTCTTTCTCTTAGATTGAGACTTGGCCCTGTGGCAAATCCAAGCGCAGTAACATTCTTGCACAGTTCGCTCTCACACGACTGAAATTTATGTATCTTGTCAAAAGTTTCATTGTGCCTGCTATACATCTGTTTATCAACCGGTATTCACAAGCTACTGCTCACCATTCACCCATAATATATCTCTGACTAAAACTCCTGGTCAAGAGACATAAAAAAGATGGTGAAACAATGTCCCATTCTGTACTTCTTTTTCTATGCTCCCATATTCCTCCTCGTTCCGATTGCATTGACCGTCATCACTACGTTGTCCACCTGTCTCTTTGACTTCCATGTAGGCCGGATCAATCGAGGAATATTTGGCGTGGTGCTCACATCTCGCTGGTCTGGGCGTTCTGGATCCTCGATGCTATTGTCTTGCTGTATATTGGATTCTATATCCGCTGCGCAATCGTCTTCGCTGCCATTTTGATGATCTATGTCGCCATTCCAGTTAAGCCAATCTTCAGTGTCCGAAATGCTTTCAGGTGCGCTCTCGTTATCACGTTCAACTGGATGACGGCTGATTCTTCCAATTCTGCGGGCATTTAATACTTGAGTTCGTTCTCCAGGGAGGTCCTTTGCAGACAAAGGTGGTGGCAAAGGTGATCTTTCTGACAATTTAAATGCAGCAGCACCATCATGTTGAAAGAGTGACCATAATGCTTTGACGATCTCTTGCGTGTCCATAATGTATCCCACAGCGGTTAACTGCTTGTTTTGAGCACGAGATTTCTTCTGGGTAGCACATATGTTTTGGCTGCCCTGCCACATCTCCAACAAGTTGTGAACCTTGGCCATTCTGTGCAATATCCATTCTTCCTCCTCCTTCTTCATTTCTGAGTTGTTTTCTGTGTTTGTGGTATACAATTCTGGGTCAGCGCTTGCCAAAATGCCGTTATTGTCTTGAGCAAACTACCTTTAAACGACGTTTTTGCGAAGGGTCTCGCCTGTGGTTTTTCACTGCCTCCAGCTGATGACATCTCGGCCAAGGGATACACTGGCCTACACTCTGTCACCACGTGGTATGATAGAGACTATGTCCCACGCCACATTGGAAAGATCGGCGTACTTTGAGTGCGTTTTCTCCTGTTGACGCCACCTGTCAGTTATGTCTGGTAACCCGACTGTACTGCTAATCTCCATTGGGTCGGAGTGGTAATAATTGAGATTTGGATTAATTGGCCCCCAGGTCATTGGTGCTTCAGGCGGCGAATTCAAAACAAGCCTCGTGGCAGTCAATCGACATGCTGCATGATCGCTTCGTCGGGGTGTCATCTCAGCCACAGTGTTGGACGTTAAGTATTCTTGAACATCACTTGACACATCATATGAATCAAAGGATGATTGACAGGATCCGGAAGCCGTTGCAGAGGGGATGAGATGGCTGCTCGGTAGGCTTTCATGCTTATTGACCGGCACACGTTGATGTTTGGCACAGTATTCATGCTCCACATATTTCAGAAAGGCCTCTTGGTATTGGGTAGTATAGGATGTCTCGTCCTCAGGATTAATATCCATTCCCTTGTCCCAGTTTCTGAACGATTGCAACTTCTGAAAAGGATCGAGGATATGTGCAGGAATAAGGAGCGTGCCCGTCATTGGAGTCACTTCAGCGTAGTATTTGGACAGCTTCTGTCGAGCTCACTTCACAGCGAAGAACAAGTCTTCCGTCCATGGAGTCATCCGCTTAGCCACAGCTTGCATCACGGCCTCCATGCGATTGAATATGTCATTGTACACTGTGATAACATGTTGCAAGGTGACTGTATGCCTCTTTGACATCCACCGGGTGCATTATTGAAATGGTCTCAATATTTCCATGACGTACTTCACAATGGTCCACTCATCTTGAGTTGTGAAAAGTGGCAGGTATTGAGTCTATTTTGGATTTGGGAGCAACATGCGTGTGAATTCCCGTAATCGGCAGGCACGCTCGAGCAACTCAAGTGTTGAGTTCCACCGTGCCTTCATATCCAGCATTGGTATTACCGTGATGAGAAGTTTGGCTCTTTGACAGTCAATGAACTCGTTTCGACGACCAGGTGTCAGCATAATTAATACTGCAATCATTCTCTGCTATATGAAGGTCAATTTCATGACTTTCAAAATATGATGAAATATGCACTTTCTCAATTATGTTTGCTAAACCTGGTTTCATTGCCGACACCTTATTGATTCTAGTGTTGCCCTCCTTTCTAAGTCTTTGACATTTCCCAATGTCTATGCTATCATTCTCTCCAAATTACTGATTTTGCTCATGGGCTTCCCAAGACTTGGTGGGGCCTTTTAAACTGAAACTTCCCATGAATGCACCTAAAGCCAGCTGTACGACGTGCGCCATGTATGGTATGTGGTTGCACAAAGCAGGCCACTGGATTGCAGAGGCCTCAAGGGTTGATTGCAGCTCGCGTGTCATCGAGTAATTTGAGAAGGCATTATCAGTTGTAATACCAAGCAAACGGCCGTCGGTAAGCTCCAAATGATCAAACACGTCCTTCAAATGTACGGCTAGCCTTGCTCCAGTATGTTGGTCGTTGACCGATCATTCATAATTTGCTTTCGAAACGGGAAAAGACCAGGCCATAAACCTCATCGAAAGTGAGTTGAACTTCACACCTTGCCCAATTTCTATCCATATAGTAAGCAATGACCGACGTTATGGCCAGTTTGTTCCGAGATGTCCCTCCGTCCAAAGCTAAACTAACTTTATTTCGTGATGGCAATTGCTTCTTAATGGCATCCACGGTCAGTGCATAATCCCTCCAGCAAATGTTGCTAGGGGTGGTAGCGGACGGCAGCACCAGGTCATCGCGTAATGCCTTATATGACTGTCCTAGCTCTAGATTAGATATAGTATTCAATGGAATATCAGCCGAAATGAATTGTAACATGAGGTAGCAATTCCCCGTGTCTTGGTGAAATTCGGAAGTTTCACAGTTCTTAGCTGCCAGCTTGGCACGTTTGGGCTGTCATTTCGGTCAAGATAGATCAACCTGGATGTCAAATATGATCTTCCTCTGCGAACTTACTATTGTGATTCCTCGACTTCCTTGCCTCTTCCGGATGGCCAAAGCCCTTTCATTAACCGTCGAACTAGTCGATTCAGTAACCTCTGACTCTGCCAATTCATTTAACTTGGCGATGTGAACTTTTGCCAGCAAGTGTTTCCCCATAGAGCTGGTCGCATGTCCTGATGGATGGCAACGAGCTTGATGACAAACAATACATATGATGCCAGGGCTACCAGTCTCCCCAAATCCGCAGTGTGAATAGAATTGCCATGAACGCACAAGTCTAGTATGATTCCACGCAATAGGTCACTTCGAGCGTACATTCATTGAAGCCCACTGAGCATCTAAGATGATTTGCAAAGTCTGGTCGCTCAAATCATGAATAAAGACAAATTCATTTTTGGAAGAGATCATAACCTGGAGCAATTTGGTGTTTAAAGATTTTGAATCCGACATGGCTGCAGGAATTTGAAATCTGGGTCAACTGACTCTAAAGACTGCCGAAGTTAACGATACAACAAAGCAGACTGAGGATTCCTAAATATTGACATTACAGCTACAAGCAAAAAAATCAGATCTGTGAGACATTGCATGCATATTTGTGAAGTTGTATACAAGGACATATTGACAAGACTGACCGCGTAAGACTCAATTTAGTAACATTGCGATGCAGTTCATTGCGGTTTAGCTTACTGAGCCCCCACAAAAGTTGTTGACACTCGGTGGGCGCTCATCTGTAGCAGGTGGATGTGATATCGTCAGTATCATTTCTGCCCGTGCAGGCAGCGGATAAGTTGATTCTGGGATAACATCTTTCCATAGCGCTTAGATTATTCAAAATGCACAACCATAAATCATTGATGTTTGTTTGACGCTCATTGTTAGAAGGTGGTAGCGATATTGTCACTAGAATCTTGGCCCATAGAGGCGGCCGATGCATTGATTATAGGTGAATGGCGATGCACAGCACTTTGAGAGTCCATGATGCGAGACCAAAAATTGTTGACACTCCATTGACGCTCATTTTTAGGAAGTGGCAGCATTATCCTCACTAGCATTGTTGCCCATAAAGGCAGCCAATGAGTTGATTATGGGTTAACGCCATTCCGTAGCCCTTAGATTTTCCAAGTTGGAAGAACAGAAATTGTTGATGCTCTGTTGATGCTCATTATTAGGAGGTGGTAGCGATATCGTCACTAGCATTTTTGCCCATAAAGGCGGCCAATACCTTGATCATGGGTTAACGTCAATGCACAGCGCTTTGAGTGTCCATGATGCAAGACCAAAAATTGTTCACGCTTGGTTGACACTGATTTTTAAGAGGTGTTAGCGATATCGTCACTAGCATTTATGCCCATACAGGCGGCCGATACATTGATTCCGGGTTAACGTTAATGCACAGCGCTTTGAGTGTCCATGATGCAAGACCAAAAATTGTTGAAGCTCCATTGACGCTCATTTCTAGGAGGTGGTAGCGATATTGTCACTGCCATCATTGCCCATAATGGCAGCCAACACTTCGATGATAGCTTAATATCGTCGCACAGCTGTTTGATTATCCAAGATGCAAAATAAAAGATTGTTGACGCTGCGTTGCCGCTCATTTTCAACATATAGTAGCAATGTTGATGCTAGCATCTTTGGCCTCAAAGGTGGCCAATACTTTGATTATGTGTTACAGTGACCATGTCTTCTGTTTGATTATGAGACTCAGAAGGCCAAAAATCATTGACACATCGTTGACGCTCATTTCCAGGATGGGTCAAGGTGCGTGTCACTATCCTTTTTGCCTATAAAAACCGCCGATACAACCACTTTGAAAGGATGTGACTATGCAGCCGTTTGTTTGCCGAAAATGTAAGACAAAAATTGTTGACACTCCGCCGACGCTCAACTCAATGCCATAATAACAGTCAGTGGATGATCAACAATTGAATGTATAAATGCATATAGTCGTTATTGGCAGCCAACAAATTGTTTTTATGTATAAATATTTGCATCCAACAGCTTCCAAGCCTTTCAATTTCTGATCCACCACTAGACACATTATCTGGGTGATAAATGACAATGGCCTATCACGTTCCAACGATTTCGGCCAGCATTTAACCCCATATACATCCCTACACTATTTTTTGATATATTTATCCCAACTTCCTCACCTATCCTCATCCAGCTCAGTCTCTGTGATTTCCATGACCTACCATAAGCAATTTTCAACATCTCGACCATGTGCACCAGGTCTGTGCAGCGAGGTATGCAGTTGCATGCATGATTGTATGCAGAGTAAAGGTTGTCATTCATTCAGCTTCGCGTTGTGCTTTGACTGCTGCATCTATGAATCGTATGAAATCACTGAGTTATATTTTGTTAGTGAGTTTTGACTGCAATTGAGTTTTAATTGTCTCACTTGAGAGTGACGGGCAGGACAATATCACGTTCATTGGTCTTCGGTCAATGAGAGTTGAAGTCTAGAACATTGGCATATCCTATCCGACCCTTGCACATGCATAGACGAATTATCATGTCTCACAATGTGGTCACTGAAATCTAGTAAATGGTGACACGTAGCAAAATAGGCACAGGTATTGCATTTCAATATGATACGTCGTCACAAATGCCAATTTGCCTATTCAGTTCTGCGGCGACGCACAAGCCATCACCATGTCTTCGTCAGAATCCGATTCCTATATGGTAAATAGCTTGGGACTTGATATGTACGGGTTAAAGCTTACAGGTTCTACATGCTTTGATTTGTGAATCTGTGACCAATCGGACATCAGGGTGGGCAGAAGGGATCCAGTGCATTCTTGCGTCTGCGGTCACCCCGAACCTTGCCTCATATGACTACTCCCAGGTAGAGAAATGACTCGTGGCATCTGCAATTTTCCGGGGACGCTATCAAGAGTCTCGATAGGCTCACCATATGTTGTCGGGACAGATGGCGCTGCATCATATGCCATTTCAGGTTGAATGACAGCCGGAACATTCAATTCGGTTGGCCCATGCTTCTTACCTCTTGCACGGAAGTAGTTGGCCGCGTCTCCCCAGCCTAGTTGAGTCATTTCGTTAAGCATCATCTGCTTGTGCCGAAAACACTCCATGCGATACTGTACCGTTCCAGAAATTGTGCCCATCACCCAGCCGAGTTTGTCATCTTCGCTAAGCTTGTCCCCCGCAGGATCTTCTTCATCATCATCCTTGTCTTCTCCATCCTCCCCATTGTTGGAACTTGCAAGATGGCTCAGACTATCTCCGATGGGGTTCAACATCTCCTCAAATGTTGTTCCAGGCTTGGTGGTCATCAATCCTGCCTTTTCAGCATTTCTCATATCTTCCTGCTCCTGTTTAATTGCTGTCTCTGCGTCATCAACTCGCTTTCTTCTCACAGCAGTCTCCCTTTCCATATCATCCTCGATCTATTTCTCCCTCTCTTCTTTGCTCAAGAAGTGCGTTTCTCGTTGTTTCCCTGCTGCAAGCTTCTTTTTGCATCGCAAGCTACGCAACACTCCACGGGTTCGGACCCATTCTGCTTCCAAGCCGCTTTTGCCTCTGTTCGCTTGATAACGTCGTCTCATGGAGCGCTTTGTCGATTTGACGTATTGGCCTGCCAGTGGTGGCGAAAGGTTCTTTTTTGAAACCTTGATGATTGTATTTTGTGTCAACTTTGTTGATGGATGAGATGTTGGATGATACAAGATATGGACCACATAGAGGCGCGCTGCATCTTTCATGTCAAGGTTGGTACTCGTAATCGGTTTGAACAAAGCAAAATCTGCGTTTTGACCGTCACTACATTGGGAATAGCAATACTAACCGTACATCATGACATGAAGTTTATGGTCTGTTTCATGTAAGATCCCAGGGATTTCTTGAGACAAACATCAGCAGACGTCCTTTCCGACAAAGAATGTAACGTTTTTAACTCTCAAACACAGGATTTTGACGGTCATTCACTGTGATTTATCCCTGTAAACCCTCACCCAACATTGGACCGACTTAGTGCAAATCGCAGGACCATTCGCAACCCGTGAAACCGGCAGCTATGCGCAACAGGATTCATCTTGTGTAGAAGGAGCAAGTTGGCTGTTATGCATGCCATTTTGACTTAATGCTAAATGAATTTTCCTCAGGACTTCCCATCTCGTTTCGTTATCTTCTTCCTTATGACTTCCCACTTCATTTTATTATCATCATCTCTTCACTTCCATAGCAACAAATGGTGGCACCATGAACACCTCAGCAAGGTGAGAGTGGAACAGAATCGAGCAGAACAATGGGCACTCCATCCCAGACGCCACCCGCTGAGACCCAACGACAGCCCAGACACCACATAATGCACCGCGATGGTGCAAATGCAGCCACCGAAAATATGACCCCGGATGCACAGTTGAAATTTGTCCTGAAAACTGGAAACAGCAAGAATAAGGAGCAGCATGCAATCGGATGTAAGAGTCGTAGTATCGAGGTACACGGCCGTCAATTAATGATATAACATACAGCTGGAGTACATAGCGAGCTACATGACCAATGTATTGTCACCCGTAATGGGCAACCTCCATGGTGGACTAAGGCATTTGTCCGCACAGTCCACAAAACAAACATCATGATGTAGTCAGCACTGGGATTGTTGAGGACAAATTTAGTGATAAGAATCCCCGAGAGTGGACCAAACAGGCTTTAACCACCTCAGAGGATACTGAGGAAGTGTACATGGTTCAGGTAATAGCCGAATCTAGTATGTAGATGCAGCAACTAATTCCTTGTAGATTTTCAACATGTCTGCAACTATGGCAAGGCAAGGAGGTTGGGTACAGCTGGAACAGTCTGACATGCGCCTGGCTTTGAATAGGGCTAAAATAGCCAAATGGGGGTTTTTGCGAGCCGCATTAGAGGAAACGCAATTCCTAATCAAGCAACCTCGGGCCGAAGTCCGACAAGAGAAGAACCGGGGACTCGTGTTTCCTGGGCTTGAAGATGTGAAGGTTGCGATGGAAAGACACTCGGCTATGCTTCAGGAACATCAGATCAATGGCTGCCTTCCTTGCCGAAATAGCACAGCACAGAATCCCCAGACACGCTGGTAACGCAAAGGCATGGGTGCACCTCCACTAGAGCAACTCAGACAGCTGACACCAGAACTGACGCCACATCCACCTGAAACGCCATCTGTTCCACCTGGTAACAATGAGGCAGCTCATCTATCCGAAATCGAAGGTGTGCCACCCAGGTATGTGTATATACATATTTCTCTTCCCAGTGCTCAATTTTTCAATCTTCATGCATATGCCAAGGATCGCAGGCGTGATAAAGATTTTGATCCAGATTCACTGACTGATGAAGGAACATCCACTGGTTAGTACACTATCTGCTGCGTGGTAATGCAGCTGACATCCATTTTGCAGACAACAGCAGCCAATTGAGTGAAACTGACAGTGATGATGAGCATTGATCGAATGAAACGGGATTGTTGAGTCAATTATTATTTAGCATCAGTGGACACTTTAAAGTATATTTTAAAGGATATATTCATATGTATTATTGAAGAACAACGTATTGATGAAGGAGAAAGTACATGAAGATGGTACACAGGCTGTCAAAACACGATTACTGATGTATTAGGCCAAATTAAATGACAACATATTGAGGATACGCCCATGGCAAGATGAGCATCAACGGAGCATCAATGATATTTGGTCTTGCATCATTGGCAATCTGTGCTGCAATCAGTTGAGACCATTGATAAATGCGCTATTGGCTGGCATTATAGGCAAAAGAGCGAGCCTCACGATCCTTGCCCCATTCTGAAATTGAGCGTCAATGGAGCGTTGACCACTTTTGGTCTTGTAAGTCGGGTAATTCAAAATGGATATGGTCGTTTCTATACATAATCAATGTATTGGCCACCTTTATAGGGAAACAAGATAGCGACATGCTGCGTGCCCCTTCCTGAAAATGGGCGTCAATGGAGTGTCAACGATTTTTGCCTGTTCATCATTGGTAATCAAAGTGTGATGCATCCGTTATTGTGTGTATACTATGTTCTGGCTGTGTTACTCGGCTAAAACGTTTATGAACTCTTTGTTGCATCATTGTAAATGGAATTAGTTGTGACTGTCCGGGAGGCTGTCGGGGGAATGTCGCTAGCTTATCTGCCTAGTGAGGCTGCCCATTCCTCCTTCACAGAGGTTGGCAATGATGCGCTACCTATATTTCCCATGATCTGGGACCTGAAATCGTTGACGCTCATTTGACGCTCATTTTGAAGATGGGGCAGGGAGCGTGTAGCTTCTGCTTTTGCGTATAAAGGAGGCCAATACCTCAGTTATGACTATCTGCAACCATTGCCCGCTCCGATTACCCAGGATGCAAGACCTAGAATCATTGACGCTCTGTTCACGCGCATTTCCAGGATGGGGCAGGGAATGTTCATCTTCATATTTGGATCACAAAGGAGGCCAGTACATCCAAAAAGAACATCGAGGTATCATTATTAATAATTCCAACTTAGCAGTAGGATATCAGAATGCGACCATAAAAAGAACCACCTGAGATGTAAAACCGGAGATTGGACCCGACAGGTGTAGCCACACCCAGCGAAACCTGCGGGTTGACGGGTTTGGGGCTGGGTTTCGACCTCCAAGACACAGTGGAGCGGCATTCTGGACCAAACGGGAACCGAACTGAACCGTTTTTCCAGTCCAAAGCCGGACCACTGGCGGGTTACCCGGACCTGATGCCAACACTCATCCCAGAAGCAACAAGATGGAGAGACCGGGGTCATTCCCTTTTGGAGCAGGAAGCTTAAGACTGCGGAGATGTGATACACTACATACAACAAAGAACTCCTAGCAATTTGTGATGCAGTTGTGAACTGGCACCACTATCCCCATTCGGACAGAACATCTACAGTACATATGGACCATGCCTCTTCAAGACACATACTGACGCAACCTTGACTCACAGCACCACACATCGAGTACTTAGCAACCTTTCACAATTATACGTACCACAACCAGTACATCGCAGGCATGAAAAACTTGGTGGGTGATGCACTGACAAGACGTCCGGAATTTAGTCGGGAACGCTGTCAAGTCCCCCAGTGTCGACTCACGCTGTTGGTAGTTCAGGACTTGACAGAGTGGTTTTGAGGAGTCACCGCCAAAATGAAGGATGACAGCTGGAGGAAGGATATTGTACAGATACTAGTGTCCAAGGAGAGCCAAGAACATCAGCCAAAGGCGTCCGCTCTGGCCACGGTAAGAAAGGCCTGAGCTTGCTGCCACCGTTTCTCCCTAGACGACGGCCTACTTTACCTAGACCACCAGAAACAGGACCCTGAAAAACACAAAGTCGAGCCACGTCGGCTCTACATTCCAACACCCCTAAGAAACACAATCTTCCGAGCAGGACATGATGCTGCAGTGGGAGGCCATATTGGAGCACCAGAAACCGCGCTTCTTCTGGCAGGGATGTGGAAAGGAGTGCAAGACTAAACAACAGGCAGCGACACATGCGTGAGAGTTAATCAACCGGCTGGGAAAGGGGTGGGCTTGTTAAAACCACTACCAGTAGCACGACGTTGCTGGGAGCCCATGGGAGTGGATGTCATTACTGACGTACGAACATGTTTGAAAGGAAACGATTGCATTTTGACTTTTGTTGGCCATTTCTCCAAATAATGCCATTGGATGCCCTGCAGTGAGACCATCGATGCCGGGGAATTTGCACTGTTATTCTTAGAGGCCATCATACGACTTCATGGTGTCCCTGGAGAGATCTTGAGCAACAGAGACACATGCGGTGTGTGGGATTTCTGGGCAGCAGTGAGTAAGAGATTTCAGACTAAGCTGCTCATGTCAACCGTGTTTCACCGTCAAACAGATGGGCTGTCAGAGATCTCGAATGAGCTGGTCACACGGTATCTACAGCCTTTCACCACTCATTATCAAAATCAGGAGGACACCATGCTTCCACTTATGGAATATGCATATGACACATCTACGCACTCATCCACCGATCGAAGCCGGTTCAAATGGGACTTAAGAAACACACCATCCATTCCATTGAACTTCATGGCGGGCCAACAGCAGCATGAAGAAATGCGGAGCCTGTAAGGTGCAGTGTTCATTGAACAATTGCAAGCTTTGTTGCTTGATGCCCAGGACCACCTCCGTGAGGCACAGGACTGGCAGATGGCATGAGAAAACAGGAGGCAAAGGCCACGTACCCTTGAAGTGGGAGACTTTGTGATGTCGAGTAATAAAGACCCGCCAATAACATACCCGAACCAGGACCCGTCTCGGCAGAAGGTGCAACACCCGTGGGCCGGATGTCGCAAGATCATTCGGTTCCATGCGGCAAATGCACGCAAATTAAAATCACAGGCAGATATGACGATCCACAATACGGTGAACGTCAGCAGTCTCGAGAAGTGCACTGCGGATTAAGCTCAAGGAATGCCTCCTCCTTCTCTCGGCCGAACTTTGAGGGATAGAGATGGCACAATGCAGCAGTCATATGTTGTAGAAGCGATTATTTCACATACGTGGGTGCTGGGCGTCAAAGGTGGCTACAAATATCAAATCAAATGTGAAGGCTACGATGATGATGAGATGACCTGGGATCCAGCCGCCAATCTCTCACAAGCAAAGCGAGTCCTTGATGACTACAAAAAACAGCACAAATTGGGAGAAACGAAGGTGAAACAGAACAGGAACGACTAAGGCCACATAGTCGATGGCCATTGGTTATGTGGATACACATTGTCGTGGAGTTGATGACAAGTGCGTTTATTCTTGTGCTTTTGAGAAGTATCTCAAACTGTTTAGGAGGGATGAAATGTGGAGAGAGAGGAAAGATTGAAATGATGTCCGGCTCTGCGTAGCGCATGGGCCGGAAAGTGGAACGTGCATATCCATGCAATTGCATGAATCGGCAGGAGGATAGACATCGCTCGCTTAGACAGAGAATACACTATGGTCACTTCATACTACTACACTTCCGGAACCGATCGAGGATATGTGCTGAAATGAGGGGCATAAAGGTAGTTGCAGTAACTTCGGCATGATATTTGGACAGCTTCGGTCGTGCAAACGTCACAGCAAAGTATGACGTTTCCTTCCATTGAGTTTTCTTGTTAGCTAAAGCTCGCATAACACCATCCATATGATCAAACATGTCATTGGACACAGTGACAATGAGATGCAGAGTAACGACATGCCGTTTTGACATCCTGACTGTCCAGTATCTGAATGGCCTTAAAACTTCAATGACATACTTGTCGATGTTCCATTCTTCCTGTGTTGTGAAGAGTGGCTGGTACTCACTGCATTTTGAATTCATTAGCAACTCGTGGGTGAATACTCGGAATCGGTAGGCTCGGTTAAACAACTCCAGTGTCGAATTCCACCGGGTCATCACATCCATAATTGGCAGCAATGCAATTGGTACTTTGGCTTTTTGACAGTCAATGAACTCGTTTCGACGGCCAGGTGTCAGTGTAATCAATATGGCGAGCATTCAGTGCTATATCAACGTCAGTTTCAGCAGTGTCAAAATATTTTGAAAGTTGAAGTTTCTGAATTATCTTTGCTAAACCTAGTCTCATGGCCTACACCTTGTTGATTCTAGCATTGCCCTCTTTTCGAAGTCTTTGACTCTTCCCATTGCCTGTGCTTTCATTCTCTCCAAATTGCTGATTGCGCTCATGGGCTTCCCAAGAGTTTGTGTGGCCTTCTACACCTTGAGTGCTCATGAATGCACCTAAAGCAAGCTGAATGACGTGCGCCATGTGTAATATGTGGTTTCTCAATGCAGGCCACTCGATTCCAGAGCACTGAAGGGTTGATTGTTGTTCCCAAGTCATTGAGTAATCGGAGGATGCGTTGTCAGTTGTAATTGCAAGCAAATGACCGTCAGTAAGCCCAAAACAATCAAGAACTTCCTTCAAATGTATGGCCAGTGTAGCTCCATTATGTCGACCCTTGACCTGTTATCCTTAATGAGCTTTCGAATTTGGAAAGGAATTGGCTATCAGCCTCATCAAATGGGACTTGTACTTCACGCTATGCCCAGTTTGAATCCATATAGTAAGCAATGAATGAAGTAATCGCAAGTTTTTTCATTGATGTCCACCAGTCCAAAGCTAATCTAACTATATTTCTTGATTGCAACTGCTTCTTAAATACATCCACTGTCCATGAGTATTCCCTCAGGCAAATATTGATGAAGGTGCTGGAGGACAGTAGCACCAGCTCGCACCCTAATGCATTATATGACCGCCATAGCTCTTGGTTTGATATAGTGTTGCGTGGAATGTGAGACGAAGAACATGCTAACATGAGGTAGCGATTCCAGGTGGCTTGGTGAAATTCGGCAGTTAAGCAGTCCTTGGATGCCAGTTTGGAGCGTTTTGTGTATCAATGTAGTCAAAGTATATATGATTTAGATGTCAAATATGAATTTCCATTACGAACTTACTATTGTATTTTCTCGATTTCCTTGTCTGCTCAGTATAGCCCAAGCTGTTTCATCAACAGTTGAAGTAGTCATTTCAGCAACTTCTAACTTTATCAATTGATTAAACCTTGCGATGTGTGCTTCTGCCAGCAGTTGTTTCCCCATTGAGCGAGTCCGATATTCTGATGGATGGCGAAAAACTTGATGACAAACGGTACATATCATGCCATGGATGCCACTCTCCTCAATTCCGCAATGCAAATAGAATTGCCATGGAGATGCGTCTCTACAATCTTTCCCAGCAATCAGACGCTTCCAGCCTACATTCATTGAAGCCCACCAACCATCAAATATGATTTGTTAAGTAAGGTCACTCAAATCACGAATAAAGACATGTTCATTTTTGGACAATATCATCATGTCAAGCAATGTGATATTTAAAGATTCAGAATCCGACACAGCAAGAGGAATTTGTAAATGTGTAATCCGACTTGAGAGACTGTCAAAAGATACATTATTGGAAAGTACAATGCGGTTTCTTGACTATTGACTCTAGAGCTACCCGCATGCAACAAGTCAGACCTGTGAGATATTGCGTGCCTAGTTGTGAAGTTGTATACAACAACCTATTGAAATGACAGACCGTTAAAAGCTGCACTTCGGAACGATGCAGCTCTGTTCATTGCTGTGTAGCATACCAAGCCCCAACAAAAACTGTTGACACTCTGTTGATGTTCAGTATTAGGAGGCAGTAGCAATATTATTAGTTGCATTGCTGTGTATACAGGCGGCTGATAGATCGATTATGGATTAGTACAGTTACACAGCCCGTGAATTATGTTAGGCACACGATTAATACTGGTTGACGCTCCTTTGTTGCTCATGTTTAGGAGGTGGTAGGGTTTTCGAAAGGAGCGTTGTAGGAAAAAGGCTGACCTCTGAGACGTTGCAGGCATATTTGTCACATTGTATACAGGGACATACTCAATTGACTGACCATAAAATACATGATGTAGGAACGATGCAACCCAGTTGAATGCTGTGTAGGTAATTCAGCCCCCACAAAAACTGTTGACACTACGTTGACTCCCATTCTTGAGAGATGGCAGTGGTATCGTCATTTGCATTTTGGACCATGAAGGTAGCCGATAGATCGATGATGTGTTAACAAAGTTGCACAGCCTGCGAATTGTCCATGTCACAAGACTGATAATTGTTGACACTCCATTGATGCTCATTTTTAGGAGGCGGTAGCAATATCTAAACTAGCATTTTAGAAAAAAGTCCGACCTGTGAGAGATTGCATGAATATTTGTGAAGTTGTGGACAAGGACGTACTGAATAGACTGACTGTTGAAAACTTGATTCAGGAACAATGCAACGCAGTTTATTGCTGTGTGGCTCATAAAGCCTCCACAATGATTGAAGACAGTCTGTTGACACACATTCCTTGGAGGCAGTAGCGACATGGTTACCTACATTTTTGGCCATAAAGGCGGCCAATACTGTGATTATGGGTCAATGTCGTTGCATGGTGCTTGGACGATCCAAGATACAAGAACAGGAATTGTTGATGCTCCTTTGGCGCTCAATTTTAAAAGACAGCAGCGATTGCGTTGTGAACATTTTTACCAAGACAGGTGGCCAATATATTGATTATAAGGTAATGCCATTGCACAGCCCTTTGATGATATATGATGCAAGACCGATAATCATGGAGATTCCGTTGACGAAAATCTTTATGAGATAGTAGCAAGGTCATAGCTAGTGTATTTGCCAAGAAAGGCAGGCATAATATTGATTATGGGTTGGGATAGTGTTTGCAATGGTTCCGGAGCATCGCTTTGGGTGGGATGTCCGTCTGGGTCCAGCTCAGAACCATACAGTACCCAAATTATCGGTCCAGGCGGGCAAATGAGCCGAACTATCCGCTCGAGTAGGGTTCAATGGAAATCTCCGAACCCGTCCGAATTGGGCAGGTTGTACCCGGGTCTCCCAGTGGGTCCATCTGTAGTTTCATATATTGGTCTTGTTTTGCAGTGAGATAAAAGTCTCTTGTCAAAATCGCGTATTCAGCAGCCAATAATCTCATTCTGCATGATGCGCAGTTAGCTATATCGATTATTTTGGAATCCGTGTTGTTCGTTTTACATGTTGTATCTTAGCGTAGAACGGTGGTCAACAGTGCTGTTATGAACTAATGCATCCACAGAATACCTTGATTACCCAATATGCAAGACCAAAAATTGTTGACGCTTGGTTGACGATCATTTTCATGATGGGGTAATGCATATGTCATGCACTGTTTTGGACGAAAAGACTCCCTGGACATCGTATATGATCTATTGCCACAAAGCGACACTTAGATTAGCCACAATGCAAGACTACAAATGGTTGATGCTCCATTGACGCTCATTTTCAGAATGTGGCATGGAGCGTGTAGCTATTGTTTTTGCCTCTAGAGGCGGCCAATACCTCATTTATGGATGTTTCCAACCAATCGCCAGTTAGATTACCCAAGATACAAAACCAAAAATTGTTTACGCTCCATTGACGGTCATTTTCGGAATGGGGCAGGGATCATGTCACTTTTTTATTTGCCTCTAACGGTGGCCATTACCTCATTCATGGATATTTGCAAGCCACTGCCACTTAGATCGCAAAGATGCATCACCAAAAATCGTTGACGCTCCATTGATGCTCAGTTCCAGGATGGGGCAGGGAATGTGTCGCAATTGTTTTTGCCTCTCAAGGCAGCCAATAAGTCATTCATGGATTGCTGCAACCAATCACCACCGAGACTACCCATGATGCAATGCCAAACATCATGGATGCTCCGTTGATGCTCATTGTCAGAATGGGGCAGTAGCCGTGACATTAGCTATTTTGCCCATAAAGGCTTCCAATACATTGGATATGCATAGCAGCAACCTAATCACATTTCAATTAATTGACTTACAGGACCAAAGATCGTTGACGCTCCGTTGACATTCATTTTAACACACGTGGATCCGCAATATGTGAACATTCACTTTGGCATAGTATATCAGGAATGGTTTTGTGGCAGCCATTCTATCATGTTCATGTACGTTCTCCTTTATCACTACATTGTTCTTTAATACCTCTGATAGATATATCCTTTAAAATATACTTTAAAGTGACCGCTAATTGTAGATAATGATACAACTCAAAAATCCCATTCCCTTCAATCAATTCTCGTCTTCACTGTCAGGTTCCCTCAAAAGGCTGCTTTCGTCTGCAAAATGGATAACAGCTGCATCACCACTCAGCAGATAGTGTACTAACCAGTGGATGGTTTTTTGTCAGTCAGCAAATCTGGAATACAATCTTTATCATGCTTGCGATCCTTGGCATATGCATGTAGATTGCAAAATTGAGCCTTGGGAAGAGGTGTATGTATATGCACATATCTGGGTGGCACACCTTCCATTTCGGAGCTTGGAGTTCCCCCACTGCCACCAGGTGGTGTGGGTGGCATTCCGGGCGGAGGTGGAGCTGGTTCTGGTGGAGGTGCACCCATTCCACTGCGCCTCCAGCATGTCTGTGGATTTTTTGAGGTGCCACTTTGGTGAGGCAGGCAGCTGTACGTTTGATTTTCATGAACCATTGCTGAGTGTCTTTCTATCCAAGCCTTCACGTATCCACTTCCCGGAAATTCAATAACCCGCTTCTTCTTTTCCCGGACATCAGCAAAGGTGTCTTGATTAGTTGTCGCGTTTGCTCTATTGTGTTGGGTCAAAACAGTTCATTGGCTTTTTTGGCCATTTTCAAGGCACTGCGCATGTCGGACTGTTCTTGCTGTACCCAACCTCCCTGCCTTACCATACTAGCTGACATGTTGAAAACCAACAACAAATCAGTTGCTGCATCCAAAAGTGAGATTCGGCTATTACCTCTACCATATACAACTCCGTAGCCTTCTCCAAGGTCTTTAGAGCCTGTTTCGTCCACTGCCAGGGAAGTTCATCACAACATTTGTCTGCGAAAATCCCAGAACTGACGACATTGTGATGTTCCATTTTGCAGACTGTGAGGACTAATGCCTTGGTCGACCATGGAGGTTTCCCATTACGGCCAGTGATAAATTGGTCACATATCTCTCGACATACAGCAGCTGTACTTTATAAGGCTAGTTGGCCACAGTCTACTTCATTATACAGTTACTGACATCCGATCGCATGCTGATTCCTATTCGTTCTGCTTCCGGGTCTATATACGATTTTCAAACGTTTCTGCAGGGTGATATTGTCGGCGGCTGCAATTGCAGCGTCACGGTGAACTAACCGATATCTGCATTGATGCTGTGTCTCAGCTGATGACGCATTGGATCAAGCATCTGTCGTCTGGCTCCATTCGGTTCCAATCGCACCTGGCTGAGGTGTTTGTGGAGCCATGACTTGCTGTTGTGGAAAGGTGAGGAAGATGATAACGAAAAGAAGTGGGAAGTCTTGAGGAATATATAGTTAGCAACAAATCAAATTGCAATGAGTGACAACCAACATGCACAATCTAATCAAGATGAATCCTGCTGCATATCACTGCAGGGTATTCTAACGGTCCTGTGATTTGCAGTAAGTCGGTTTGTTGTTGTTTGTTTGTTTACAGGGATACATCGTGCTGAACGGCAGCTGGAATCTTGTGTCTGATAGATATAAAATGGACTTCTTGTGATGTTGGTCACACTACATCGTCGGGATCTTATATGAATCACATCATCATCATTATCAAGCAATGATATACGGTCACCATGACTATTCCCAATGAAGTGATGGTCAAAACGCAGATTTTGCTTTGTTCAAAGTGATCATACCTACCAACCTTGACATAAACGATGCAGCTTGCCTCCATGTGGTCCATATCGTGCAACATCCAACGTCTTGCCCAACAACAAGGTCGTCACAAGATACAATGGTCAATGCTCCTAAAATGAACAGTTTGCCACTTCCCTCAGGCAAATGCGGCCAATCGACCAAGCAATCCACACGCCGAGGTCATCAAGCAGATGTAGCCAAGAGCTGCTCGGATGCAGGATGGGTCCACGCGTTGGGAGCATTGCGCAGCTTACGATCCACAAAGAAGCTGTCATGGGTGAAAAGACGAGAAATGCTCTGTTTAAGCAATGAAGAGAAGGAGAAATGGATCCACGATTATGTGGATATAGAGACCGCTGTGGCACCAAAGTGAGTTCAATCCGCAGAGACAGCGATTATGCAAGAGCAGTAAGATATGAGAAATGCTGAACAGGCACGATCAACAACCAGAACACCTGAAAAACCCCTTGAGGAGATGATGAATTCAATCAGAGACAGTTGGAGCGATCTTTCAAGTTCCGACGATTATCACAATGAGGAAGAGGAGGAGGATGATGATGAAGAAGATACAGAGCTGGGTATGCTGAGCTAAGATGACGAACTCTGCTGGGTGATGGGCACAATCCACAAAATGGTACAGCACCACATGCAGAGTATTCAGCAGGATCAGTTGATGCTTGATGAACTGACACAACCGGGATGCGGGGACGCAGCAGACTACTTCAGTGAGAGAGATACCAAGTATGGGATGGCCGATTTGATGGTTCTGGCAGTTGTGATGCCCCAAATTGACACCATTGCAGCCACACCATCACCGACAACATTGGAGAGCATATGCAGACTCTGCATTTCATCCCCGGAGAATCACATATGCCGCAACTGACTTCTCGACCAGGAAGTAGTCAAATGAGGTTTGATTTGGAGAAAACATTGTCACTCAGCCGCATAGTGTCTCTCTTGCCCGACGCTGAGCCCGATTCGTCACAGATTGTGAAAGCAATGCCGGTTGAACCCTTAAGCTTTTACCCTCAAATATATCATTCCTAGCGAAATACCATGTCGAAATCGGATTTGGACGTACTCATGGTGACTGCTCCTGCGTTGCCGGAAGAATCGATAGCCAAACAGGTAATTTTGATGACGTATCTCTAGTAAAAGCAATTCATGTACCTATTTTGCTCTCTGTCACCTTGTTCTTGGTTTCACTGACCAAATTGTAACACATGAATAGTCGTCAGTGTGTGTGGAAGGGTTGTACAGGCCACGCGAAAGTTCTAGACTCCAAATCGAGTTGATAGACGACC
>Ga0307515_10001929_pt1 | contig 46033 bp, 39 predicted proteins | sample 17_EM_MG_FD_194513 | JGI IMG/M metagenome (GOLD analysis project Ga0307515, IMG submission 194513) | Populus trichocarpa ectomycorrhiza microbial communities from riparian zone in the Pacific Northwest, United States - 17_EM | ecosystem: Host-associated > Plants > Roots > Unclassified | place... | reverse complement strand
CACCGCGACGCAGGCGCGCCAGACGGCGGCAGACCTCGTCATGTAGTGGAGACCTACGGCCCTCGCGCTAATGAAATCAACAACTTGTCGGGACTGTCGGGGCTGAATTGAGAAAGACGGGCTAGCGAGCCGCACCCGTCAGCGCGTGAACTGCAGCACGCCGTCGTCGACCGCGCCGTAGCGCATCGTCACCAGATCGCTGAGGTAGTTCTGGTTCAGCTTCCAGGGCTTGATGCTGCCTTGTTGCGGCAGCTGGCCGGCGGCACGCTGGAAGTAGCCCGACGAGAAGTCGACCCAGGGCAGCAGTGTCGCGTCCGCGCCGGCGGTCGGCGCCAGGCACTGGCGCGCGCCGGTCTTGCGCATGTGTTCGAGCAGGCGGCAGACGTAGCGCGCGGTCAGGTCGGCTTTCAGCGTCCACGACGCGTTCGTGTAGCCGAAGGTGTTGGCCATGTTCGGCACGCCGCTGCACATCAAGCCCTTGTAGTTGACCGTGCGGGCGGGCTCGACGCGCTCGCCGTCGACATACAGCGCGGCGTTGCCGAGCAGCGCCAGCTTCAGCCCGGTGGCGCTGACGATGATGTCGGCGTCCAGCGTGGCGCCGGACTGCAGCTTCACGCCGGCCTCGGTGAACGACTCGATGTGGTCGGTGACGACCGACGCACGCCCGCGCTGGATGGCCTGGAAGAAGTCGCCGTCGGGCACCAGGCACAGGCGCTGCTCCCACGGGTTGTAGCGCGGCGTGAAGTGGGTCGCGATGTCGGCCGCCGGCCCCAGCGCGCGCCGCACGCCGGCCAGCAGCAGCTGCCGCATGCGCTGCGGGCGGCGCCTGCAGAGCCGGAACACGAGCATGCCCAGCAGCACGTTCTTCCAGCGCGTGATGTGCAGCGCCAGCCGCAAGGGCAGCACCTGGCGCAGCCGGCGGTCGACCGGGTCCACCGACGGACGCGCCACCATCCAGGTCGGCGAGCGCTGCAGCATCGTCACGTGCGCCGCGGTCTCGGCCAGCGCCGGCACCAGCGTCACCGCGGTGGCGCCGCTGCCGATGACGACGATCTTCTTGCCGGTGCAGTCCAGGTCTTCGGGCCACTGCTGCGGGTGCACCAGGCGACCGGCAAAACGGCCCTGCCCCGGGAACTCGGGCTGGTAGCCGCCGGTGTAGTCGTAGTAGCCGCTGCACATGAAGAGGAAGTGGCAGCGCATGCGCACGCTGGCGCCGTCTGCGGCGCGCTGCAGCTGCACCGTCCACAGCGCCTGCGGCGTCGACCAGTCGGCACGCACGAGCTTGTGGCCGAAGCGGATCTGGCGGTCGATGCCGTATTCGCGCGCGGTGTCGCGCAGGTAGCGCAGGATGGTGGGCCCGTCGGCGATGGCCTTCGGGTCGGTCCAGCGGCGGAACGAATAGCCGAGCGTGTGCATGTCCGAATCCGAGCGCACGCCGGGGTAGCGGAACAAGTCCCAGGTGCCGCCCAGATCCTGGCGCGCCTCGACGATGGCGAAGCTGTGGTTCGGGCAGAACTTCTGCAGGTGGTAGGCCGCGCCGATGCCCGAGATGCCGGCACCGACGACCAGAACGTCGACCACTTCGTCTGCCATGTTCGACGTCCTCAATGCGGCGACAGCCGCGCCGCCAGCGCGCCGAGCCCGCGGTCGAGCGCGGCGCGCCAGGCTTCGATGTGGCCGGCCTTGCTGCCGAACAGCTCGTCGATCTGCAGCAGGAAGCCGGAACGAAAGGCTTCGATGTCGTCGCCGTCGATGCCGTAGGCCGCGTGCTTGTCGGCCAGTTGCTGGAAGCGCGAGTTGCGCGGGAACTGCGGGTCGAAGGCCAGCAGGTCGGGCAGCGCCGCGGCCAGCATGTGCGCCTGGCGCTGGCGGTCGGAGAAGCGCTCGGCGAGCGCCGGCCGCGCATTGAGCAGGCGGTCGTAGAAGGCGTCGGTGAATTCCGGCGTCATGATGCGGTCGGCGTCCAGGTCGAGCTGCCGGCGCAGGCAGCCCGGCAGGTTGCCCGCGGCCAGCGCTTCGAGGTCGCGCGCCACCGCATCGCTGCTGCCGACGCGGCTGTCGGGTGCGCGCGCCAGCAGGCGGATCAGCAGGTAGGCCAGCGCCGGGCTGGTGTCGACCCAGCTCAGCGCCTCGCCGCGGCCATCATCGAAGAAGGCGCGCGGGTCGTCGAAGAAGCGTGCCTTGATCTGCAGGTCGTCGAAGCAGTGCACCTCGCAGGGCGGGCGGCCGAGCAGCAGTTCCAGCCCGAGCAGCCCGAGGTAGTACTGCTCCAGCGCGTCCAGCCGTTCCCGGCCGACACCGGTCGTCGGCTGCCCGGCGCTGACCTCGGGCGCCAAGTAGGTCAGCGCGTCCCAGTTCATCAGCTGGCCGGTCGACATGTAGGCCGCGCGCGCCAGCACGCCTTCGATGCGCAGCGGCGACAGGCGCAGCTGCCACTCGTCGTCGGCATGGATGCTGGCCAGCGTCAACGGGCCGATCAGCAAGCCGACGCGGTGCGCGTCGCGGTGCGCGCGCGCCACCTGCGCTAGCACCACGGCCACGGTCTGCGGGTCCAGGCAGCGCCCGGGCACGGTGGCCAGGCGCTGCTCGATCGTCGGCCAGTCGACGTAGTCCATCACGAAGTAGTGCGGCTCGGCGTCGAGGTTCGAGTCGCGCAGGCGGATGAAGGCCGGGTCGGTGAGCTTGTGGATCTTCGGCAGCGCTTCGCTGACGATCTGCCGGATGCGGTTCTGCCGCGGCGCGTCGGGCACGGCTTTGACGGCCACGATCTCGTCGTGCATCGTCGCCCGGTAGACCACCGAGAAAGTGCCGCTGTACACCGCCGCGTCGAGCTCGATGCCGTCGCCCAGCGCCTTCTGCGTGGCATGGAACAAGGCGTCGATCTGCTCCGGCCGCGTCTGGCCGACGACGCCCAGCTCCTTGCGCGCGCGCTCGCAGATGTCGATGATCGAACGGTCGCGGTACTTCGCATCGGTCAGCGGCGCCAGCTCTTCGCGATCGCCATCGACCTGGCGCACGCCGCCGGGCCAGCGCACGAACTGCGTGTGGTCAAGCCTGTCCACCGTGTTCCACGGGCAGTCCTCCACCAGCACCGGCAGCACCTTCAGCCCCGGCGCCTGCGCCAGCAGCAAGGCCAGTTCACGCCGGGCGTAGCGGTTGTTGTCCAGGTAGGCCGGCGTCAGCAGCACCAGCGCGCAGCGCGCCTGGTCGATGGCGCGGCCGATCTCGTTTTCCCAGTCGCTGCCCCAGGGGATGGACTCGCAATCGATCCACAGTTCGTCGGAGACGAACATCGCGCTGAGCTGGCGCCGGAACGCTTCGCGCCAGGCAGCGTCCGCCTTGCTGTAACTGAGGAAGAGCTTGGATCGCAATTCGGCCATCGCACGCCTCCCGCCGCAGCGCCGGCCGCGGCCGATCGGCTATCTTGACGCGTTTCCGGCAACGCCGAAAGCCTGGCGCAGCCCCTAAGGCGACGCTGAACATGTCCGTCGCGAGGGCGCGCGCCTCGCTTTGGGATGGGCCGCAAGGCGCAAACCACAGCCATAGCCCAGCTATGGCGAGGATTTGCAACGCAGCGGACCGCCCAAAGCGAGGATGCGCGACCCGCGAGGGACTTGTTCAGCGTTGCCCTAATCCAGAGCGATGACGGTGTCCTGCTCGCCGGGCTTGCAGCCGTCGGCGATGGCATCCCAGCCGCGGTGGATCACGACGTAGCGGTCGGTGTGGCAGAACTCGATGCGCGTGGCGCCGGGCACCGCGCCCTGCACGAAGCCTTCGATCGAAGCCGGCATGCTGACGCGGTAGAGCGCACGTTCGAGGTCTTCACGCGGATGGTCGTCGCTGTGCAGCCACGGGATCAGGCCGCCGAGCCACATCAGCACGCGGCTGCCGACGTCGAAGACGCTCGGGACATAGCCGCGGTCTTTCAGCCAGCCCTGGGCCCGGTCGCGCGCATCGACGCTGGCATCCAGGTGGCCCCAGGCGACGGCCAGCAGTTCCAGCACCCACTGGTTGCAGTTCTGGTAGCGCAGGCTGAACGGGTAGGCGTTGGCGCTGTAGTCGGCACCCAGCAGTTGCAGCGCCTGCCGGTTGTCCAGCGCGGCGCGCTCCAGCTCGGCGGCCTCGGCCGGCGGCAGCAGCACGGCCGAGACATAGCCGAGCGACGGCTCATCCGTGCCGAGCAGGAAGGCCGACATGCCTTGGTCGAACAGGCGCGGCCGGCGTTCGTCGCAGGCGTAGTAGAGCTGGCGCACGGCCCACGGCGTGTCCTGGCTGGCCTTCAGGCTGAAGCCGGCATGCGAGTAGCGGACACCGAAACGCGCCAGATCCAGGCCCGAGCGCGCAACCAGCGCCAGGCTCTGGCCGGACCGGTCCAGCTCGGCCTTGATGACGCCGCCGAAGCGGAACAGCTTGTCCTTCTGGCCGGCGCTGAGCTGGGTCTGCGGGTCGTCGCAGTAGCGCGTGATGCCGGCCTGGCAGGCGCCGGCGGCCAGCAGCGCACAGCTGCCGGCCAGGGCCCAGGTTCGCAGGCTCAGAGCTTGACGACCTTGGTCTGCAGCTCGCGGTACCAGTCGTCGGCGAGCACCAGGAAGAAGGGCTGCTGCGGCTCGCCCTGGCTGAACTCCAGCCCATACGCGCGCTGACGCGCCATCACGGTACGGCCCTGGGCAAGCCGGCCTTGCTGAACGGCCTGCTCGGGCAGGTCGAGGAAGAACTCGCCGTCCGCAACACCGGCCTGCGGCTGCAAGGTCAGCCGCACCGTGCCCGGCTTGTCGGCGACCGCGGCCATCTCGATGATCTTGTATTCGCCTTCGGCCACGTCGGTGCCTTTGGACGAGCTGTCGCTGGACTTGCGGATCGATCCGGAAATGCTGCCCACCGACGTGGAGACGCTGTCCGAAGCGGCGGATGAAGCCGAACTTTCGGCCAGCGCAGGGACGGCGCTGGCCCAGAACAGCCAGGCGAAGCAGGCCAGGGAACTCTTGAGGCGGGTCATCGTGACTCCATGTCGTCGCTCATCCAGCGAGCATAGCAGCGGCCTGGAGGCCGGCCCCGGCGAGCGGCCGAGCCGCGGTAACGAATCGAACGCGGACTTCACGCGATGTCGATGCATGAAGCGGACCCTGCATCCCGGGGGTGGCAGCGGGCGCGCCTTCCGCCGAAGCCCCGATTGACAGCCCCTTTCCCAGTCCTATACTGCGATCGACCAGAAACAAAACGTCGTTCTACTAGACAGAACCGAGATTGCAGCCGAAGTGCGCGGCGGGGAATTTCTGGCAACAACCGGCACCAACCTGGAAAGGCCCACCATGGACAGAAGGAAGACAATGGCGAACGGCGCACGAAAGACCCTGACCGCAGGCGCAACAGCGCTGCTGGTGGTCGGCGGCGCATACGCGCAAGGCACGCCAACCAACGGCAATCTGCCTCCCGGCGCACTGCCGTCGAGCTGGGATCCGACCTACAACGTCTGTCGCGGTACCGACCCCAAGTGCTACAGCAACTGGGTCCCGGCCAGTGCCCGCCAGAACAAGGTTCTGATCTTCTCGCGCACTGCCGGCCCGCGACACGCCAACCTCGGCACCAAGATGCCTGCCGGCAAGAACCCGGTGATGAACGCAGACAACGTCGCGCAGGCCGCACTGGTCGCGTGGATGGCGGCCGAAGGGATCACGGCCGACTGGACGGAAGACATCACCCAGCTCTCGAGCCTGACGTCGTACAAGGCCGTCATCTTCATGAGCCCGACCCGCGACTTCATGCAGGCGCACGGCAGAGCGGTCGACCCGACGCTGGCCGTCAACACGACGACTGGCGCCTACCTCGACGCGGCCAAGGTCAATCTGCGCCAGTACATCCGCGGCGGCGGCGGCTTCGTCGGCATCCACAACGCCTTCGGCGGTGAATACAACTGGCCATGGTACGAAGGCCTGCTCGGCAACGCGAACTACTTCAACCACGGCGCCGCGCAGAACGGCACGATCAACATCGTCGGGGCGCCCGATCCGTCCACCGCCGGCCTGCCGGCCACGATCCCGTTCCATGACGAGTGGTACAACCTGGTGCCCTATCCGACCAAGGTCAAGTTCCTGGCGACGGTCGACGAGTCGACGTTGGCGACCAAGTCGACCGGCCATCCGGGACATGGCAGCTTCCACCCGGTGGCCTGGTGCCAGTACTACGACGGTGGCCGCGCCTGGCTGACCACGCTGGGCCACGATACGGCGGCCTTCCAGGACGGTTCGAGCCTGCCGGGCCAGGCCGAGTTCAAGAAGCTCGTCGTGCAAGGCATCAAGTCGGCCATGGGCCTGACCGAGTTCTGCAAGTAGAGCCCGCGCAGCGCTGTTGATTGCAAGACGCCCCCGGACCGCAAGGTTCGGGGGCGTCTTCCCTTGCGCCGCGAGATCGCGCCACAAACAAGAACGCCCCGCGGCTGCGGGGCGTCGGATTCGATCCGGGATGGCTGGCGGCCAATCACCCCGCCTTGACGGCTTCCCGGCGGCGGCGCAGCAGCGCGCCAACCGTGAACAGGCCGGCGACGCTCAGCGCCAGTGCGCTGGGTTCCGGCACCGCCGCGGCGATCGCGCTCGACGACAGCGTGTAGTACGCCACTTCCCCGGCAGCGAGCGTGAAGGCCCAGGTGAAGTGGCCGGACGTCGACGCCGCACCGGCGTTGGACAGCAGGCCGTCCGCGAACGATACCGTGTCGGTGGCGTCGCTGGAGTAGAGCAGGCTCAGCACGGTCTGGCCGTAGCTGCCGCCGCCGGGGCCGGACACGTCGAAGTTGTAGTAGATGTCGAACGTGATGCGGCCGGCGGCCGCGTTGCCGTTCTCGTCGATCAGCGTGAAGGCACCCGCCTGCACGGCGCTGGCATTGGCGTAGCTTGCCGGCGTGCCGGCCGGGTACGGCCCGGGCAACGCCGACGCGCCGAGGTTGAAGCCAGCCGTCGTCAACGCCGTCGCGCCGTCGGTGAACCGCACCGTGTTGCCGGTGGCCTGGGCGTAGCTCGTCTGCGCGAGGCGGTTCAGGCCCAGGTTCCAGTCGTTGGCCGTGTACGAATCGGCCGCCGCGCCGTACAGGCCACCGCCGTCGAGCGCGCTGAGGTTGTAGTCCTGGTAGGCATCCAGGGTCCACACGTAGTTGCCCGAGTAGTCCTCGGCGGCGACGGTGAACGAGGTGATGGACAGACTGGCACCGGCCGCCAGGGCGGCGCTGGCGGTGCAGGCCATGGTCGCCGCCACGGCCAGCGCTCTGAGCGCCGGCAATGCGAGTCCGGGGGTCGGGGCTGACTTCATTTGTCTCTCCAGGTTGATGTCTTGTCGAGGGGCCGCCGCGACATGCGGCGACGTGCACGCGTGGAAGTCCGCCACCCAGATCGACCGCCGGATCTTCCGGTTTGGACGATGGTTCTGTTCAGCAGAACGCCATTCCGAAATGGTACGTGTGCAACGAAGGAGTGTCAAACTATCGAAACCACTCATTCGAGCGGCAGAGCGAACCCGCGTAGAGCGCAGCGGCCTGACTCAGCGCAGCTTCTGCTTGCCTGGCAGCGGCTCGCCCAGCAGGCGGATCTCGCCTGACGGCTGCAGCAGCCACAGGCGTTCATGGCCGCTCGCGTCCTGCGCCACGAAGGCGGTTCGGCCAGCCACCGCCGTGTAGCGGCTCGCCAGCGCCAGGCCGCCGGCCGCAGCGATATCGCCCAGGCGCCGCGTGCCGGCGGCCGTGCCGTCGCTCTGCCAGGGCTGCTGGTTCCCGTCCGCCGTGGTTGCGGCGAACATCAGCAGGCGGCCCACGCGCGCCAGCCCGGTGGGCAGCGAGCTCTCGGCGCCGGGGCGAATGTCGCGGACCATGATCGTGCCGCTTTCCGTGCCGTCCGACTTCCACAGCTCGCGGCCGTGCACGCCGTCGGTGGCCGAGAAGTAGACGCTGCCGTCGACCTCAGTCAGGTAGCTGGCGCCCGACCCGCCCGCGCCCGGGTTGATGTCCTTGACCAGGCGGGTGCCGGCCGCCGTGCCGTCGCTCGTCCACAGTTCGACGCCGTGCGCGCCATCGCCGGCGGCGAAGAAGACCGTGTCTCCGCTGGCGACCATGTACGCCGGCCGCGAGGCATCGACTCCGGGGCGGATGTCCTTGACCAGCACCGTGCCGGCCGTCGTGCCGTCGCTCTTCCAGAGCTCCCAGCCGCTCACGCCATCGGTCGCGCTGAAGAACAAGTGCCGGCCCGCCGCCGTCAGCTGGCTCGGCACCGAGTCCTCGGGCCCGGGGCGGATATCCTTGACGCGGTGCGGTGCCGATGCGGCGCTGTCCAGCACCCACAGCTCGTTGCCGGCGGCACGATCGGTGGCGGTGAAGTACAGCTTGTCGCCAACCACGGTGAACTGCTGCGGGTTCCACAGGGCTTCGGCGCCGGCCACCGGCCGCGTCGTCGCAGCATCGCCGGTGGTGGCCCACAGCCGGTAGACCTGCTGCGCGTCCTGGGCGGCAAAGAACAGCCGGCCGCCGAAGACCGTGAGGAACGCCGGCACCGATGCTTCGGGGCCGGGATTGATGTCCTTGACCATCCGGGTTCCGGCCTTGCTGCCATCGCTGCGCCAGAGTTCGACGCCGTTGTAGCCGTCATCGGCAGCGAAGTAGACCTGGCCGTCGAAGACGGTCAGCCCGTTGGGCGATGCGCCGCGGAAGCCGGGGCGCATCTCGGTCAGCAGCGACACCGTGCCTCGACTCGGGTCGGCCGACCACAACGCCTGCCCGATGGTCGGATGAAAGGCGTTGAACAGCAGCCGGTCGCCGAGCGCGAGCAAGGCCCGCGGATCGATGAAGGTCTGAAGCGACGGATTGAATGCCGTCGATGGCGGATCGGCCGGCACTTGCGCTGCAGCGACGCTGACAAGCAGCGACAGCAGCACGCCCACGCGGCCGCTGAGTGAGTAGCGAGAAGTCATGTTGAATCCAACGGAAACGCCGCGCAGAGCGCGGCGTTGATCAAGGAATGGGCGACCGCCGGCGACTACTGGACTTCGATCTTGGCCGTGGAGCGCGGGTTGTAGCAGTCGTTGAAGAAGTACTCGCCCGCTTTCGTGAACGTGTACGTCGCCGACTGGCCTGGCGGCAGCGAGAAGTTGAACAACCCCTCGAAGAACTGCGTCGCGCAGTGCGTGTTGGCGTTGCTGCCCGGATTCGTGAAGATCACGGCCGTGCCCACCGGCACCTGCATGTGGGTCGGGTAGACGCCGTTCGTGCTGCCGCTGTTGATGGACTGCTCCGCAGCCGTCGGCGACGACTTGCCCAGGGTCACCGTGTTCGAGACGGTGCTGCCGGCAACCGGGCTGCCCGAGACCGGGCGCCGCAGGGCCGGCGGCTTCGGCGTCGGCAGTTGCGCGACCTGGGTCGCCCCGACCTTGAACGCAATCAGGTTGTCACCCAGCGGCACGCCGTTGGCGCCGCCCGTGCCGTACGGGATGCCGGTGCCGTTGGCCAGGATCGCGACGTACTGCTCGCCGTCGATCTGGTAGGTGATCGGGCTCGCGCTGATCGCTGCGCCGGTCTGGAAGCGCCACAGCTCGCGGCCGTTCGTCGCGTCCATCGCGATCAGGTTGCCGTCGGGCTGGCCGATGAAGAGCAGGTCGCTCGCCGTCGTCAGGATGCCGTTGCCGTGCGCCAGCGAATACGGCATCGGCTTCTTCCAGCGCACCGTGTTCGTGGCCACGTCGACCGCCACGACGGCACCCGTCATGTACTCGCCCGGGGGCCGCAGGCCGTTGCTGCCTTCGTTCAGCGAGTGCGACGCGCCGACATAGCCCATGCCCGTATAGAGCAGCTTGGTGCTCTGGCTGAACGAGAAGTGGTTCCAGTCGGCGCCGCCGCCGTGGCCCGGGAAACTGAGCACCGGCGCGCCGTCCCAATGCGGCGCGTACAGGCAGCCGCGCGGGTAGTTCGGCACCGCGCGCGCCGGGTGTCCCGGCACCGGGCCGCCCAGCGGTTCCCAGATCGCGCATTGTTCGGTCCAGCCGCCCTGGCGCGGACGCGGCTGCGTCGGCCACGAGGCCTGGCGCGCATCGGTCGGCACCGGCACTTCGTCGATGCCCAGCGGCGCCGAACCGTCGTTGCGGTCGAGGATGAAGTTCTGGCCCGTCTTGCCGCTGACGATGACCACCTTGCGCGGCTGACCGCCGATGTTCACGTCGGCCAGCACGACGGCCATGTTGTCCATGTCCCAGTGGTCGTGGTGCACGGTCTGGAAGTGCCACTTGTAGGCGCCGGTCTTCAGGTCCAGCGCGACCACCGACGATGCGAACAGGTTCAGGCCGGGCCGCGTCGAGCCGTTCTGCGAAGAGCCGCCGCGGTTGTTGCCGAAGATCCAGAACACCGAGTTCGTTTCCGGGTCGACCGCGGGGTGCAGCCACGGCGTCGCGCCGGCGCGCTGGTCCATCGGCGCGCCGCCCCAGGTGTCGTAGCCGATGTCGCCGGGGTTCTGCGGCACGCCCCAGAAGTTGTTCAGCAGCGTGCCGTCGGTGGCGTCGACCATCAGGCCGGAGCCTATGCTGCCGTCGTTGGTGCCGATGTACAGCCGCTTGTCGTGGTAGACCAGCGCCACTTTGGCGACGCTGCCGACGTTGGCGTACGACTTGCGCCACATCTCGTTGCCGGTGGCGATGTCGAGCGCGACCAGGTTGTTGCCGCTGGCCAGCGTGTAGACCAGGCCAAGGTCCTTCGCGACCGCCGCGCCGCGGCGCGTGCCGCCGGACTTGGCGACCTTCCACTTCGTCGCGCCGGTCTTGCCGTCGACCGCCATCACGTTGCCGTTCACCTCCAGGTAGATCACACCGTCGACGACGACCGGCGTGCTCTGGTTGGCGATGCCGACACCGCCATTGACCTTGTTGATCCACTGGCCGCCCAGGTTCCTGACATTCGTGCGCGTGATCTGCTTCAGCGCCGAGTAGTTCTGGTTGCCGAGGTTGCCGCCGACCTTCGGAAAGTCCTGATCCCCGGGCGTGCAGCAACTCGCCAGGTCGACGGCCGCCGCCAGCGCGGCCGCGGGCGCAGCCAGTGCGCCGGCCGAAACCATGAGCGCGGTGAGCAAGTTCAGTTTCATCGATGTCTCCTAGTGGCCCGGAAGGCGGTGGTTTTCAGATGTTCTATCAGACAGAACATCGTTTTGAAATACTACGATTGCACCGAGAGCGTGTCAACGGGGTTTGCCGCTCGAGAGCATGGATGCCGCGTCGCGCGCGGCGCCTCGCACGAGCGTGGCCCGCGTTGTCTCGAACGGTGGGTGCGGCCGGCTGCCGCGCGCGATGTCAGCGCGCCGTCGCCGCGGCGTTTTCGCGCCAGCCGGCCAGCGCCGGGTCGTCGACGTTGCCGCCGAAGGCCCGGGTCAGCTCACGGGCGTACCTGAAGAGCACCGGCACGACCCGGGCCTCGTGGGTCTCGTCGAGGCGGTAGCGCGGGCCCGAGATGCTGAGCGCGCCCATCAGCTTGTTCCCCGCACCGAAGACCGGCACCGCGATCGCCGCGGTCTCTTCGTCGCGCTCGCCATACGACGCCGCGAAAACGCGGCGCCGGATCGGGTCCAGCCCCGGCTCGCGCACGCCGCCGAACGCGCGCAGCACGTGGCCAGCGGCGCCGACCGTCAGCGGCAGGCGGTCGCCGATGTGTACGGCGTCGCGGATCGCGCGCTTGCTGTCGACGCGGTGCAGGCAGATGCGCTGGTTCTCCTGGCAGACGTAGAACGACGCGCCTTCGTGCAGCTCGGCGGCCAGGCGCTCCAGCGCCGGCGGCACGACGTCCGAGGTGCGGAAGTGGCGCTGGTACAGCGCGCCGAGCGACAGCACCTTGGACCCGAGCCGGTAGTAGCCGTCGGCCGTGCGCATTGCGTAGCCGGCTTTCTCCAGCGATTTCAGCAGGCGCAGCACCGTGCTCTTGTAAAGACCGGTGCGCTTGGACAGATCGGCCAGGCTGACACGGTCTTCGGTCAACGCGTCGAGAATCGACAAGGCCCGGTCGACCGCCGCAACGCCGTCTTGATCGCTCATGCCAACACCCCGCTTGCTGCCGTCTCAATTGCCGGGTTCTTCATCGGCGCTGCTGCCCGGTGGCCCGTCCGGTACCGCAGCGGCCGTGCGCGCCGGTGCGCTGCGCCGACCCGGCGGCACGGCCGCGCTGCTGCCGGCGCGCAAGGCCAGCGCCTGCTGCAGGTTCGTCGACAGGTCTTCGATGACGACGCGCGTCTCGTCGATCGCCATGACGCGGTAGCGGCCGTCGATGCGCTCGCCTTCCTGCACGAACACCGATTCGCCATCGCGACGCAGGATCGCGGTCACCTGGCCGGCCTGCGTCCACTGGCCGACGAAGGTGAACGGCAGCGCCGCTGGCTTCGGCGCCGCGGCTGCGACCACCGGCAACGGCATGGGTGGCTTTGCCGCGGCCAGCCAGGGCGGCGGCGGCATCGGCCGCGCCACGGCCGGCGGGCCGGGTTCCGGCGCGCTCAGCCAGCTGAACAGTGCCAGCGCCGCGGCCACGACGACCACAACCGCGATCCATGGTCCACGACCCGACGGCTGCGCCGCGGCGCGGCTCACGTCAATTGCTCCACCGCGCGTCGCGTGACCACGCGAGGCCTCAAACGCCCGGTGCATTCGAACGGCGGTTTGCGGCCCATTGAAGTCATTCACCGCAGAGGTGCGGAGGACGCGGAGTTTGCGCAGAGAAATTCAAGGTCTTCCTCTGCGTTCCCTCTGCGTTCTCCGCCCCTCTGCGGTGAAGGCTGTTCCGGCTGTTCCGGCTGCAACGGGCCGCAAGCTGACGCAGGGACCGGGCGTTTCACTTCAACCGATCGCGACATGCGACACCTTGCGGTGCGGCGAGTAGATGTCGTTGATGTTCCAGTGCCCGGCCGTCGGCACCGGCTCGTTCATCATCGCGACGTCGATGACGCAAGGCCTGCCCGAGGCGATGGCCTGCTGCAGCGCCGGCCTGAATTCGGCCGCCGCCGTGATGCGCACGCCGTCGACGCCGAAGGCCCGCGCCACCGCGGCGAAGTCCGGCGAATACGACTCGCCGTTGCGCTTGAAGACGGTGCCGAATGTCGTGCCGTAGTGCGCCATTTCGAGGCCGGCGATGGTGCCGTAGGCGGCGTTGTTCATCACCACCCAGACGACGGCGATGTTCTCTTCGGCGGCGGTGGCCAGCACGGCCGGGTTCTGGCCGAAGCCGCCGTCGCCGACCAGCGCGACGACAACGCGGCTCGGGCACGCCAGCTTGGCGCCGAGCGCCGCCGGCGCGCCGAAGCCCATCGTCGCGTAGCCGCCCGGCGTCAGGATCGAACCCGGCGTGTAGACCGGGAACTGCTGGCCGACGCCGTTCTTGTTCCAGCCGACGTCGGTGGTGATGATGCCGTCGCGCGGCAGCACGGCGCGCACGTCGGCCAGGATGCGCTCCGGCCGCATCGGGTACGCGTCGTTGCGCACGTGCGCGGCGTTGGACGCCGTGAAGGTCTCGCGGCAGCTCGCGATGTCGGCCTGCAGCGCGGCGTTCTGGCGCCCGTTCGGCAGCAGACGGCGGGCAACACGGTTCAGCACCACCAGCGCCTGCTTCAGGTCGGCGACGGCGCCGATCTCGGCCGGGAAGTTGCGGCCGATCTCGCTGGCATCGATGTCGATGTGGATCAGCTTCGCCGGCGGGAACGCGAAGGTGTGTTCGGGCTCCCACGAGCTGCAGTCGGCTTCGGCGAAGCGCGTGCCGGCACCGAACACCAGGTCGGCTTCGCGACACTGCCGGTTGACGAACTCGGTGCCCCAGAAGCCGGTCATGCCCAGGGTCAGCGCGTGGTCGTCGGGCAGCACGCCCTTGCCCATCAGACTGTGCGCGACCGGCAGCGCCAGGTGTTCGGCGAAGGCGCGCAACTCTTCCGCCGCGTCGGCGCCGATCACGCCGCCGCCGGCGTAAATCAGCGGCCGCTCGGCTTCTGCGAGGCGCCTTACGATGCGCTCGGCCACCGCTTCGTCGATGGTCGGCTTGTGCAGCGTGCGCGTGTGCAGCGCCAGGCGCTCGAACAGCCCGACATCGACCTTCTTCGAGAAGATGTCCATCGGCACCGACACCAGCACCGGCCCGGGGCGGCCCGATTCGGCCAGCTGGAAGGCCTTCTCGATGATCTCGGGGAACAGGTCCGGCCGCTCGACGCGCCAGACGCGTTTGACGAAGGGCCGGTAGATCTCGGACTGCGATGCGTCGGCATGCAGGTTCACTTCCTGGTGCGGGTGCTTGCCGTAGTAGTGGCTGGGCACGTCGCCGGCGATCACCACCATCGGGATCGAATCGAGCGCCGCATTCGCGACCCCGGTCGACGCATTCGTCAGCCCCGGGCCCAGGTGCGACAGCACGACGGCCGTGGTCTTCTTCGCCCGCGCATAACCGTCGGCGATGTGCGCGGCGATCTGCTCGTGCCGGGTGTTGATGAACTTCAGCGGGCTCTGGTCGATCTCGGCCAGCACCGCGATGTTGGTGTGGCCGCACAGGCCGAACACGTATTCCACGCCGCGTGCGACCAGGTATTTCACCAGCTGCCGCGAAATCAGTTCTTCCATGTCGTCTGCTCCTGCTACGGTTGGATCGGGTCGGGTTTCAGCGGCGGATGAAGGGGTTCGGCACGTCCAGGTCCGAAGAGACCCACACCGTCTTCGTCTGCAGGTATTCCTTGATCGCCTCGGCACCAGATTCGCGCCCGATGCCCGATTCCTTGAAGCCGCCGAACGGCGACGTGAAGCTGGTCGCGCGGTAGTTGTTGACCCACACCGTGCCGGCCTTCAGCTTGTCGGTCAGCAACATCGCGCGGTGCAGGTCGCGTGTCCACACCGCCGCGGCCAGGCCATAGGCCACGTCGTTGCCGATGCGGATGGCGTCGGCCTCGTCGTCGAACGGGATCACCGCCAGCACCGGGCCGAAGACCTCTTCCTGCGCGATGCGCATGTCGTTGCGCACGCCGGTGAAGATGGTCGGCTCGATGAACTGGCCCGCGCCGAGGTCGGGCCGGCTCCTGCCGCCGAGCACGCAGCGCGCGCCTTCGGCCTTGGCGATCTCGATGTACGACAGGATCTTCTCGAACTGCGGCCGTGTCGCGATCGGGCCGATCTGCGTTTCGGGCAGCGCCGGGTCGCCGAGCTTGGCGTCGCGCACGAAAGCGATCAGCCGGGCGACGAACTCGTCGTGGATCGAACGCTGCAGCAGCAGCCGCGAGCCGGCCTGACAGCTCTGGCCCGACGCGGCGAAGATGCCCGAGACGACGCCTTTGACGGCACGGTCGAGGTCGGCGTCGTCGAAGACGATGTTCGGCGACTTGCCGCCGAGCTCCAGCGTCACGGTCTTCAGGCCGCGCGCCGCCAGTTCGTAGATCTTGCGCCCGGCCACGGCGCCGCCGGTGAAGCCGACATGCGCCACCCGCGGGTGCGTGACCAGCGGCTCGCCGACCTCGGCGCCGAGGCCGGTGACGACGTTGACGACGCCCTTCGGGAAGCCGGCTTCGCTGAACAGCTCGGCCAGCTCGACCATCGAGGCCGACGTGTATTCCGACGGCTTGATCACCGCCGTGCAGCCCGCCGCCAGCGCCGGCGCGAGCTTCCAGCTCGTCAGCGTCAACGGCGAATTCCACGGCGTGATGATCGCGACCACGCCCTTGGCTTCGAGCCGCGTGTAGGCAAGCACGCCCGGCTTGTCGGTCGGGATCACCGCGCCCTGCACCTTGTCGGCCAGGCCGGCGTAGTACTTGAAGTAGTCGCCCATGTAGCGGATCTGGGCCACGACCTCGGTCCACAGCTTGCCGTTGTCGCGCTGCTCGATCTCGGCCAGGCGCTGGGCGTTCGCCACCACCAGGTCGCCCAGCCGCCACAGCAGCTGGCCGCGCTGCGACGGCGTCAGCGCCGGCCACGGCCCGGCTTCGAAAGCGCGGTGCGCGGCCTCGACGGCGCGGGCGGCGTCATCGCCATCGCCGCGGGCGATCTGCGCCCAGACGGCGCCCGAGTACGGGTTCTCGCTCGGCAGCGTGCGGCCGGCCAGCGGCGCGACGCGCTGGCCGTCGATGTAGTGCGTATAGACAGGCAAGGCTTCGGTGTTCATCGCGGGGGCGTCCTGTTGGCCGCCGCCATGCGGCAGCGGCCCTGGTGGGCCGGCAGTGGGAAATGGGGGTGCGCCGGGCGGCGCGCAGCGGCGCGGGCTAGGCCTTCTTGGCCGTATCCGCCTTGGCGGTCTTGGCGGCGCTCTTGCGCGCCGGCTTCTTCGCGGCTTTCCGGGCCGGTTTGGCGGCCGGTATCCAGCCGGCGAACTCGGGCGCGTCGCAATTGCCGCCCAAGGTGCGCGTCAGTGCACGCGCGTGTTCGAACAGCACCGCCACCACCGGTGCGGTGCCCATGCTTTCGATGCGGTAGCGCGGGCCGGAGACGCTGATCGCGCCGACGAACTTCTGCTCGACGCCGAACACCGGCGCAGCCACCGCGGCCGTCTCGACATCGCGCTCGCCGAACGAGGCCGAGTACATCTCGCGCCGCACCTGGTCGTACCTGGCGCCACGCGCGCCGGTGAAGGCGCGGATGACGTGCGCCGCGGCGCCCAGCGTCAGCGGCAGGCGGTCGCCTTCGCGCACCGAATCGCGGATCGCCCGGTCGGCATCGACGCGGTGCAGGCAGATCCGGCTGTCGCCGTCGCCGACGTAGAAGGACGCGCCTTCCTGGATTGCGTCCACGACATGGCGCAGCACTGGCAGCACCACATCGGCCATGCGGAAGTTGCGCTGGTAGATCGAACCCAGCGCCAGCACCTTGGCGCCGAGCCGGTACATGCCGTCTTCCGAGCGGTAGACGAACTGGTAGCGTTCGAGCGACTTCGACAGGCGCAGCAGCGTGCTCTTGTACATGCCCGTGCGCGACGCCAGCTCGGCCAGCGTCATCTTCTCGGTGGTCAGCGCATCGAGAATCGCCAACGCCCGCTCCACGGCTGCAACGCCACCATCCTCTGCCATCGCCCGCCCTTCGTGTGCTCCACGGAATGGGCGGCGAGTCTAGCAGTGTGCACATGCGCGTCATTTCAGTAGAACCAGCGCGCAGGCACCAGCACCAGCTGCGGGAACAGCGTCAACAGCAGCAGCAACACGAACTGCGCCGCCATGAAGGGGATGACGCCGCGGGTCACCGCATCCATGCTGATCTTGCCGACGCCGGCCACGGTGTTCAGCACCGTGCCCACCGGCGGCGTGACCAGGCCGATGGCGTTGTTGATCATGAACAGCACGCCGAAGTAGACCGGGTCGATGCCGGCGGCGCGCACCACCGGCATCAGCACCGGCGTCAGGATCAGGATCGTCGGCGCCATGTCCATCGCGGTGCCGACCACCATCACCAGCAGCATGATGGCCAGCAGCAGCAGCGTCTGGTTGTCCATGAAGGGCTGCAGCAGGCCGACCACCATGGCGGGCAAGCCGGCCACGGTGATGAGCCACGCGCTGACCATCGCCGCGGCCACCAGGAACATGACCACCGCGCTGGTCTTCGCGGCCGAGACGAAGACGTGGTACAGCTGGCCGAACTTCAGCTCGCGGTAGACCACGGTCGTGACGAACAGCGCGTAGGCCGCGGCGACCACGGCCGCCTCGGTCGGCGTGAAGACGCCCAGCTTCAGGCCGAAGATGATGATGAAGGGCAGCACCAGCGCCCACGACGCCTGGCGCAAGGCCAGCATCACGTCGCCCAGGCTGCGGCGCGGTGGCGGCGTCGTCGCCTCGCGCCGCGCCAGCCACCACCAGGTGAGCCACAGCGCCACGCCGAGCATCAGCCCCGGGAAGATGCCGGCCATGAACAGCTTCGTCACCGAGACGTTGGCGGCGACGCCGAAGACGACGAAGCCGATGCTCGGCGGGATCACCGGCGCGATGATGCCGGCCGAGGCGATGAGCCCGGCCGAACGCGCCTTGTCGTGGCCGGCGGCCACCATCATCGGCAGCAGCAGCGCCGTCAGCGCCGCGGCGTCGGCCACCGCCGAACCCGACAGCGCCGCCAGCAGGCAGGCCGCGATGATGGTCACGTAGCCGAGGCCGCCGCGGATGTGCCCGACCAGCGCCAGCGCCAGGTTGACGATGCGCCGGCTCAGGCCGCCGACGTTCATGATTTCGCCGGCCAGCATGAAGAACGGCACCGCCAGCAGCGGGTAGCTGTCCGCGCCGTTGATGACGTTCTGCGCCAGGATCTGCGGGTCGAACAGGTTCAGATGCCACATCAGCGCCACGCCGCAGATGAGCAGCGAAAACGAGATCGGGATGCCCAGCGCCATGGCACCGAGCAGCGAGCCGAGGAAGACGGCGATGGTCATGGCTGGTCTTCCGAGTCGCGCACGAGCACGAGGTCGCTGTCGCTGGCGCGGCCGCTGGCCAGCTTGAACAGGTCGCCGGCCATGATCAGCATCGCCGAGACGGCGAAGACGATGCCGCTGGCGTAGAAGATCGCCACCGACGCGCCGCTGGACGGCGCCGACACGTCCCAGTTGATGCGTGTCTGCTCGAACGAGCCGCGCAGCAGCAGCCAGCAGGTACCCATCATCAGCGTGTAGCCGACCACCAGGCACAGCTGCTTGCCGCCGCGCGGCAGCCGGCTCACCAGTGCGTCGGTGCCGAGGTGGGCGTGTTCGCGCAGCGCGACGATGGCACCGAGGAATGTGATCCAGATGAAGAGCCAGCGCGACAGCTCTTCGGAAACGTCCAGCCCCGAGTTGAAGGCATAACGCAGCACGACGTTGCTGAAGACCAGCACCACCATCACCGCCAGGCCGGCTGCGATCAGCGCTTCCAGCGCCTTGCAGTAGAGGTGAAGAGCGCGCGCCAAGATCGCTCCCGGCTCAGCGGTGGACGCGGGCGAGTTCGTCGTTGTAGAGCTTGACGGTGGCCGGGTCGTAAGTGGCCGCCAGCCGCTCCGTCACCGGCTTCGCGACGGCCGCCATGCGGCCTTGCTCGGCCGCGCTCAGCTCGTTGAACACCATGCCCTTGGCCTGCAGCTCGGACACCGCCTTCAGTGCCGCGGCGCGGCTGACCTGGCGCTGGTAGCCGCGCGCTTCGTCGGCGGCTTCATGCATGATCTTCTGCTCGGTCGGCGACAGGCGGTCCCAGAACTTCTTGCTGACCAGCATGACGTTGGCGGCATAGACGTGGTTGGTGGCGCTGACGTACTTCTGCACCTCGAAGAACTTGTTCGACAGGATCACCGAGAACGGGTTTTCCTGTCCGTCGACGGCCTTCGATTCGAGCGCGCCGTAGAGCTCGGCAAAGGGCATCGGCACCGGGTTTGCCTTCAGCGCCTTGAAGGCTTCCAGGAACACCGGGTTCGGGATCACGCGCAGCTTCAGCCCGTCCAGGTCTTCGGGCTTCGTGATCGCGCGCTTGCTGTTCGTGACGTTGCGAAAGCCCAGGTCCCAGTAGCCCAGCGCGATCAGGCCTTTGTCGGGCAGCTTGGCGATCAAGGCCTGGCCGAAGGGGCCGTCGAGCAGGCCGTCGGCCTGCGCGAAGTTGCTCACCGCGAACGGGAAGTCGACGAGGCCGAACTCCTTCACGATGCCGGCCAGCGACGTCGTCGCCGGCGCCGACATCTCCTGCACGCCGCCTTGCAGCGCCGACTGCTGCTGCATCTCGTTGCCCAGCGTCGACGACGGAAATTCCTGCACCTTCAGCTTGCCGCCGCTCTTGGCCGCCAGCAGCTCGGCGAAACGCTTCACGCCCAGGCTGACCGGGTGGTCGGCGTTGTTCAGGTGGCCGAACTTGATCGTCCGTTCCTGGATGTCCTGCGCCAGTGCCGGCGCCCCCAGCAGCAGGCACAGGCCGGCGATGGCCATCGATCGACGCACTGCGTTCATGGTGTCTCCTGTGGAATCGTGATGAGGCTGATCGTAAATAAAGTGGAAAGCCTTTCTATAGTGGAAACTACTTGTCGACCAAGACCCGAGTCTCCGGCAGCCTGCCGCCAGCAGACAATCAGCAGGATCACCAGGGCACCATGAGCGGCGTACTCGAAAGAAGCTTCAACATCCTGGAACGACTGGCCGCGCACCCCGGGGGTTGCGCGCTGTCGTTCCTGGCCACCGAAATCGGCATGCCGCTGAGCGCCACGCACCGGCTGCTGACGGCGCTGTGCGCCAACGGCTACGTCAAGCAGCTGCGCGGCCAGGGCGACTACGTGCTGACCATGAAGCTGGTGTCGCTGGGGCTGGGCTTCCTGAGCAACTCCGGCGTCGTCGACGTCGCGCAGCCGATGCTCGACCGGCTGGCGCAGACCTCCGGCGAACTCGTGCGCCTGGGCGTCGTGGATGCCGACAACCTGACCTTCGTCGCCAAGGCCCAGGGCGCGACGCGCGGCCTGCGCTACGACCCCGACATGGGGCTGTCGGTGAAGCTGTCGTGCAGCGCCGCCGGCCATGCCTGGCTGTCGACGCTGAGCGACGAGCAGGCGCTGGCGCTGGTCAGCCGGCAAGGCTTCGGCAGCCCGGCCGACTTCGGGCCCAATGCGCCGACCACCGTGAAGGCGCTGCTCGGCCACCTGCGGGCGGCGCGCAGCCGCGGCTTCAGCCTGATCGTCGAGGTCTTCGCGCCGGCGATGTCGGCAATGGCGGCGCCGGTGCAGCGCGCGGGCGAGACGATCGGCGTCGTCACCATCGCCGGGCCGCTGGTGCGCCTGTCCGAAGAACGCATGCTGGGCCTCGGCCCGGCGCTGCTGGAAACCGCCAAGGAAGTGGCGGCTGCGAGCATCGCGTCGCCGCTGTTCAGGAAGCTGGCGGAATGAGCCCTACGAGGCTGCCGCGCCGCTGAGCACCGGCGCCTTGTTGCCGGCCATCCTGACGATGCCGTCCTGCGCCGCCTGCAACAGGTCGGCCTGGGCCTGCGCGAGCAGGCTTTCGGCCGGCAATGAAATGTCGCCTGCGTAAAGCCCGACCCAGGCATTGCGGCCGCCGCGCTTGGCGGCCAGCAGCGCCAGGTCGGCGAGCTTGACCACGTCCTGCCAGCTCAAGACCCGCGGCTGCCCCACGATGAACGGCGCGCAGGCGAAGCCGACGGAACAGCTGACCGTCAGCGTGCGCCCGTCGTCGAGCACGAAAGGCGTGTCGGCGGCAACGGCGCGGATGCGCTCGGCCAGCTCTTCGGCGCGCGCGCGGTCGGTGTTGCGCGCCACCGCCAGGAACTCTTCACCACCCCAGCGCACCAGGTAGTCCGACTCGCGCATCACCGACTGCAGGCGCAGCGCGAACTGCACCAGCACCGTGTCGCCGGCGGCGTGGCCGTGCACGTCGTTGACGCGCTTGAAGTGGTCGACATCGATGACGAAGAACACGTTGTCGGTGTCCACCGGCGCCGGTGCCGGCGCCGCAGCGCCGCGCCCGTCCTGCGCGCGGCGCAGGCTGGCGGCGATCTCGGTGTCAATGTGTTCGGTGAGGAAGCGCCGGTTGTGCAACCCGGTCAGCGGGTCGGTGATGCTCGATCGCTCGAGCACGCGCGACTTCTCCTTCAGCGCGCGCGACATCTCTTCGAGTTCGGCCGTGCGTTCGCTGACCTTGCGTTCCAGCTCGCTCTGCCGCGCGCGCAGCAGCCGCGTGCGCGCCTGCACGATGGCAAACAGCGCGGCCAGCACGGCCAGCACGGCGACGCTGCGGAACCACAGCGTCTGATGCCAGGCCGACGGCACATGCACCGGCAGCGCCGCCACGCTCTCGGTCCAGGCACCGTCGCGGTTGGAGCCGCGCAGCAGCAGCCGGTAGTCGCCCGGCGGCAGGTTGGTGTAGGCCGCCAGCCGCCGCGTCGCGTCGGTCTCGACCCAGGTCGATTCGAAGCCGTCGAGCCGGTAGGCGTAGCGGTTGCGTTCGGGCGCCGAGTAGTCGATGGCCGAGAACTCCACCGCCAGACTGTTGGCGCCGGCCGGCATCGTCAGCGGCGGCAGCGGCCGGGCGCTGCCGCCGGCATAAGGCCCGGCCGGCAGTGGCTTGCCGTCGACGCGGATCTCGGTCACGACCACCGGCGGGCGGTAGTCCCAGGCCTGCAGCCGATCGGGCCGCACGATGGTCATGCCGCCGGCGCCGCCGAACAGCAGTTCGCCTTCGGGCGTGCGCGCGGCCGAACCGGTCCAGTAGGTGGGAAAGACCACGCCTTCGGCCCGGCGCAGCGCCCGCGTCGCCAGCGTCGCCGGGTCGACCATCGCCAGCCCGTTGTCGGTGCTGACCCAGATGCGGCCCTGGCCGTCTTCGAGCAGCGCATTGACGTTGTCGTCTGGCAGGCCGCGCGCCGTCGACAGGTGGCGGAAACTCGGCTGTGCCGCGCTGCCTTGCAGGATGTCGATGCCGCCGCCGTAGGTGCCGACCCACAGCCGGCCCTGCCGGTCGTTGAACAGCGCAGTGACGAAGGCCGCCGACAGCCCGTCCGGGCGGCCCGGCTGCGGCACGATGCGCGTGACGGCGCCGCGGGCCGGGTCGTAGTGGTTCAGGCCGTAGCGCGTGCCGATCCACAGCCCGCCGGCGGCAGCGCGCGCGAGCACGATGATGCGCTGGTCGGTCAGCGCCTGCGCGGCGTCGCGCAGCACCGGCACGGCGCCGCCGCGACGCAGATCGAGCTTCCAGAGGCCATCGGTCTGGCCGCCGATCCACAGCGTGTCGCCGTCGGCCAGCAGCGCCCAGGTCGATGCGCTCGGGTCGCGTTGGCCCACGCTGACGCGCGCCACGCGGCGGCCGTCGGCGCTGGCACGGTACAGGCCGCGCTTGGTGCCGATGAAGACGCTGCCGTCGCCGGCGCGTTCGAGCGCGAGCACGATGTCCTGCGGCAGCGCCGTGCCCGGCCGGGCTGCATCGGGGCGCAGCGCCGCCACGCGCGCGCCCGACGGGTCGATGATGTCGACACCGCTCTTGTGCGTGCCCAGCCACAGCCGGCCGTCGGCGGTGGGCAGGATCCAGCTGACTTCGGTGCTCGTCGGCGCGGCGGCGGGGTCTTGCGCCGGCGCGCCGAACATCGTCAGCACCGCCGACTGGTGCGGGTCGTGCCGGCTCACGCCGCGGTTGGACGCGACCCAGACCAGGCCGGAGCGGTCGCGGTGCAGGCCGCGCACGGCGTTGTCGGCCAGGCTCAGCGGCAGCGTCGGCCGGTGGCTGATGCGCCGCGTCTGGCGCGTCGCCACATCGACCGAGACGATGCCCTGGCCGACCGTGCCGAGCCAGACTTCGCCAGGCTGCGTTTCGACGATGCCGACGATCTGCTGGATCTGCAGCGCCGGGCCCGCAGCGGGTGCGGATTCCTGCAGTGGCGACGCCGCGCTGCCATCGGCTTCGATGACCCAGGCGCCGTGCTGCAAGGTGCCGACCCAGACGCGGCCGCCGCTGTCTTCGGCCAGGCTCTGCGGCTCGGGCGGCGCGCCGGCCCGGCGCGAACCCAGCGGCACCGCCACGAAACGCGCCGCGCCGGCGTCGCGCCGGAACAGCCCGCCTTGGGTGCCGGCCCACAGCCGGCCCTGGTGGTCGCGCAGCAGCACGCGCACGCGCTCGCTCGGCAGGCCGGCCGCGTCGCCGCTGTCGGGCGCCGAGCGGCGCACGGCACCGGTGCCCGGGTCGAGATGGTCGAGCCCGCCGTCGGTGGCCACCCACAGGCCGCCGCGGCCGTCGTCGGCGATGGAGCGCACGCTGACGTGGCTCAGCCCGTCGGGCCCGGCGGTGATGGTGACGAAGCGGTCGGCGTCGCGGTCGTAGCGCACCAGGCCGGCGGCGCTGGTGCCGATCCACAGACGGCCGGCGGCGTCGCCATGCAGGGTCTGGATCGTGTTGTCGGGCAGCGCGCCGGGCGTGCGCGGGTCGGAGCGGTAGACGCGGAAACGGTAGCCGTCCCAGCGCGCCACCCCGCCGAGCGTGCCGACCCAGATGAAGCCGTCGCCGTCTTCGGCCACGGCGGTGGCGATGGCGTTGGGCAGGCCGTTGTCCTGCGTCAGGTGCTGGAAGCTGATCTCGGTGAGCCGTGCCCAGCGCTGCGCGGCGGACGGCGGCGTCGCCGCGGCCGCCAGGCCACCCAGCAGCACAGCCAGGGCCAGGCCGCGGAGCAGGTGCTTCGCCGCAGCCAGCAAGGCGCTTCGGGGGTGCGTCACGCCATGGATTGTCTCCGAGGCCCGTGACGGCCGGGGCAGCGAACCTGAGCCGGCAGCGGCAGGATGTCGCTTGCGGCGCGACTGCAGGCGTGCGGCGGGCTGCGATTGTTCGCATTCGCGGAACGGGCAATTGCCGCCTGGGTGCTTTTTCTGCCGGGTGCGGGTGCCTACAGTGAAGCCATCGTCAACACCACTTCATCAAGGACTGCACCATGAACGCCAAGCTCCTCTACGCCGTGACCGCCATGACCGCCGTGCTGGCCGCCGGCAGCGCCTTCGCCGAAGACGGCACGCCCGACTATCCCAAGGCCTACGCGTCGCCGCTGGCACGCGCCGACGTTCGCGCCGAGACCATCGCCGCGCTGCGCAGCGGTGCCGTGCAACGCAACGAGTACGACCTGAACCAGCTGCCGGCCAGCGAGCGAGGCATCGGCCCGACGCTGCTGTCGCGGGCGCAGGTCCGCGGCGAAACGATCGAGGCACGCCGCCTCGGCCTGATCCCGCAAGGCGAAAGCCCGGCCGTCGTGCCGACCGCGGCCGAGCTGGAACTGGTGCGCCTGGCCGGCGTGCGCGCCGTCGCCAACCAGCACGCCAGCGCGTCGAAGTAAAGCCCTGCAGCCATGGCCTTCGGGCCATGGCCTACAGTGCCGGCCTGCCACACTCGACGACAGGAAACCGGCCATGAAAACATCCCCGATCGCCACCGACCGGATCCACCGCGGTCTGCGCGGTGCTGTGCCGCCGAGTCGATGACCCGGTCGCTGCGCGTGCTGTCCGTCATCCCGCCGATGACGCAGCTGAACACGCCCTACCCGTCCACCGCCTACCTGACCGGCTTCCTGCGTTCGCATGGCATCGCCGCGGTGCAGGAAGACCTGGCGCTGGCGCTGATCCTGCAGCTGCTGTCGGCCGACGGCTTGCGCGCGGTGCACGGCGCCATCGCGGCGCTGCCGGCCGCGGCGCGCACGCCGCGCGTCGACGCCTTCGACGACGGCTTCGAGCGCTACCTGGCGACGATCACCCCGACCATCGCCTTCCTGCAAGGCCGCGACGCCACGCTGGCGCACCGCATCGCCAGCCGCGGCTTCCTGCCCGAAGGGCCGCGCTTCGATTCGCTCGACGCCTATGTCGACCCCGACGGCGGCGACCCGATGGCCTGGGCCTTCGGCTCGCTGGGCGTGCACGACCGCGCGCGGCACCTGGCCACGCTGTACCTGAACGACATCGCCGACGTGCTGCGCGACGCGGTCGACGAGCGTTTCGAATTCGTGCGCTACGCCGAGAGCCTGGCGCAAAGCCAGCCCAGCTTCGACCCGCTGGCCGATGCGCTGGCCGCGCCGCCGAACCTGGTCGACCGGCTGCTGCAGACGCTGACCTTGCAGGCCATCGAGCGCCATGCGCCGGGCATCGTGCTGGTCTCGGTGCCCTTCCCCGGCGCGGTCTACGCGGCCTTCCGCATCGCGCAAGCGATCAAGGCGCACGACGCGTCCATCGTCACCGTGCTCGGCGGCGGCTTCGTCAACACCGAGCTGCGTGAACTGGCCGAGCCGCGCGTCTTCGACCACTTCGACTACGTCACGCTGGACGCCGGCGAACGGCCGCTGCTGGCGCTGCTGGAACACGTGGCCGGCAAACGCTCGGCGCAGCGCCTGGTGCGCACCTTCACGCGCCAGGACGGCGCAGTGCGCTACGTCAACTTCGTCGAACCCGACGTGCCCTTCGACGATGTCGGCACGCCGACCTGGGACGGCCTGCCGCTGGACCGTTACCTGTCGCTGCTGGACATGCTGAACCCGATGCACCGGCTGTGGTCCGACGGGCGCTGGAACAAGCTGACCGTGGCGCATGGCTGCTACTGGAAGAAGTGCAGCTTCTGCGACGTGAGCCTGGACTACATCTCGCGCTACGAAGCCGCGACCGCGGCCACGCTCGTCGACCGCATCGAGACGATAGTCAAGGAAACCGGCCAGACCGGCTTCCACTTCGTCGACGAAGCGGCGCCGCCGAAGTCGCTGAAGGCGCTGGCGACGGAACTGCAGGCGCGCAAGCTGTCGATCAGCTGGTGGGGCAACATCCGCTTCGAAAAGTCCTTCACGCCGGACCTCTGCCAGCAGCTCGCCGACAGCGGCTGCATCGCCATCTCCGGCGGGCTGGAAGTGGCGTCGGACCGGCTGCTGAACCTGATGAAGAAAGGCGTCTCGGTCGACCAGGTCGCGCGTGTCACGCGCGGCTTCGCCGATGCCGGCATCCTGGTCCACGCCTACCTGATGTACGGCTTCCCGACGCAGACGGTGCAGGACACGGTCGATGCGCTGGAATACGTGCGCCAGCTCTTCGCCGCCGGCTGCATCCAGTCAGGCTTCTTCCACCGCTTCGCCTGCACCGTGCATTCGCCGGTAGGCAAGAGTCCGCAGGACTACGGCGTGACGCTGCAGCCGCTGCCGCCGGGTGCGTTCGCGAAGAACGACATAGCCTTCATCGACCCGAGCGGCGTCGACCACGACGCTCTGGGCGTGGCGCTGAAGAAGGCGATCTACAACTACATGCACGGCATCGGCCTCGAAGAAGACGTGCGCGCCTGGTTCGACATGCCGGTGCCGCGCACGAAGGTGCAGCGCCAGCGCATCGAACGGGCGCTTGCGGGCAGCCGTTAGGATGGAACGGTCGCCGGCCCCGTCGTCGGCTTGCGGCGGTCCTACGCCAGAAGCGCCGCAAGCGGCCGCTCAGTCACACCGGCTGTCGGGAAGGTCCGCACGGAGCCTGCTGATCTTTCGCGCGCTAAGAGCGCGACCTAGTCATCTCCATCGCGAACGTAAACCGATCGGCCGGATGCGTTGATACCGACACCTCGAACATCTCGTCAGCCGAGTCCAGGTACTTGCGGATGACTTTCAACGCTGAGGAGCCTGACTCGGCCTGCAACTCGCCAGCCATTTCCTTCGGCAGGCACAGACCCTGTACTTCCTGCCGGATGCGCGCGATCGACCGGCCGTAGCGGGCTTCGATCAGCGAGCTGATGAGCAACTCCGGCGACTCGCGCACCAGGGGGCCAATGTCGGCGTAGGCGGCGTCGACATACACATCGGTCCAGCAGATCGGCCGCGCCTTGCGGCCCTTCTCCATGCGCAGGCTCGAAACGCAGAGCCAACGCGTGCCGCCGGCGCAACCCAGTTCGCGCGCCAGTGCGAGATCGGCCACGACCTCCCGCACCTCGCGTACCACCCGCACGTGCTCCGCGCCGAACTGGGCCAGCTCATCGACGGTGGCAATCGACTGCGTGAAGCCTGGCTTGGGCCGCGTGGCCTCGACTCGCGTGCCGACGTTCTTGCGCCGCGAGATCAGTCCGAGCTCTTGCAACTCGTCGAGCACCTTGCGCACCGCGTAGCGGCTCAGGCCGTACTGCCCGCACAGGTCGAACTCCGTCGGAAGCAACGAGCCGACTCCGAAGCGTCCTGATGCGATGCCTTCGGCCAGCTCGCGCGCCAGATCTGCGCCGTTCACGTCGGCCATGGCACGCCCCGCCTGGCCAGCGGACGGCACAAGGGTAAGCCCGCATGGTCTATATGTTCGAACATAATAAAGTTCATTTGTTCGAACATACATATATGTTCGATGTTTGTCAACATATCCCGAGGCCACCATGTCGTTACCCGCCAGCGCCAGCACCGTCGTCGATTCGATTCTCTTCCGCGATGCCTTTGGCACGCCGCGCATGCGCGAGGTGTTCTCCGATCGCAACCTGATCGCGAAGTACATCGAAGTCGAAGTGGCGTTGGCCCGGGCCGAGGCGCGCTGCGGCGTGATCCCGGCCGAGGCAGCCGAGGTCATCGCCCGCGAGTCGCGCCTGGACCGCATCGATTTCGACCATATGCGCCATGAAACCGACATCGTGGGCTATCCGATCCTGCCGCTGGTGCATCAGATGGTCGAGATGTGCGGCGAGGCCGGCCGCTACGTGCATTGGGGTGCGACCACGCAGGACATCATGGACAGCGCCAACGTGCTGCAGCTGCGCGATGCGCTGTCCATCGTCGATGCCGACATCAGCGAACTGCGCGGCATCATGGCCGACCTGGCGCGCAAGCACCGCAACACGCCGATGGCCGGCCGCACGCATTTGCAGCAGGCGCTGCCTGTGACCTTCGGCTACAAGGTTGCGATCTGGCTGGCGATGTTCGACCGCCACCAGGAACGCCTGGCGGAACTGCGCAAGCGCGTGCTGGTGGTGTCGTTCGCCGGCGCTGCGGGCACGCTGGCGTCGCTGGGCGACAAGGGTTTCGAAGTGCAGGCCGCCTTGGCCGATGAGTTGAAGCTGGGCGTGCCAGCCACCACCTGGCACGTGGCGCGCGACGGCTTTGCCGAGGCGGTGAACCTTTTGGCGCTGGTGACCGGTTCGCTGGGCAAGATTGCGCTCGACATCATGATCATGGCCTCGACCGAATTCGGCGAAGTCTATGAGCCCTTCGTGAAGGGCCGCGGCGCCAGTAGCACGATGCCGCAGAAGCGAAACCCGATCTCCAGCGAGCTGATGCTCGCTGCCGCCAAGGCGGTGCGCCAGCACGCCGGCCTGATGGTCGATGCGATGGTGCAGGACTTCGAGCGCGCCACAGGCCCGTGGCATGCCGAGTGGATCGCGCTGCCTGAGAGCTTCATCCTCACCGCAGGTGCGCTGCACCAGGCCAAGTTCGCGCTCGGCGGGCTCATCGTCGATGAGGCGCGCATGCGCCACAACCTCGGCATCAGCAAGGGCCTGATCGTCGCCGAGGCCGTGATGATGGGCCTGGCCCCCGCCATCGGCCGCCAGCAGGCGCACGACGTGGTCTACGACGCCTGCCGCACCGTCAACGACAAGGGCGGCACGCTGGCCGAAGCGCTGGCCGCGTTGCCGGCCGTGACGAAGCACTTCGATCGCGTCGCCATCGACCGCCTCACCGATCCCGCGAACTACCTCGGCCTCGCGCCGCAGATGGTCGATCGCGCCATCGAGCGTTCACAGGCCGCCGCAAAGCGCGCCTGACCCTTTCCTTCCGTTCCTCAGGAGACAACGATGAAGACCATGAAGGCGGCTGCCGCCGCATTGACCCTGTTCGCCTGCGCCACCGCCAGCTTCGGGCAGGCCTGGCCCGCGAAAACGGTGACCTGGATCGTGCCGTTCGCGGCCGGCGGGCCGACGGACGCGATGGCGCGCGACATCGCCGACAAGGTGGCCAAGCAGATCGGCCAGCAGATCATCATCGAAAACGCCGGCGGGGCCGGCGGCACGATCGGCGCAGGCAAGGCTGCCAAGGCCACGGCCGACGGCTACACCTTCCTCGTGGGCCACCTGGGCTACATGGCCGCCGCGCCGTCGCTCTACAAGAAGCTGGCCTATGACCCGGTGAAGGATTTCGAGCCGGTGTTCCGCTTCCCCGACACACCGCTGGTGCTGTTGGTGCCGAAAGCCTCGCCGCACAAGAGCGCAGCCGACCTGATCGCCTTCGCGAAGAAGCATCCAGGCAAGGTCAACTTCGGCAACGCCGGTGCGGGATCGACCTCGCACCTGATCGCCGCGCTGTTCGAGAGCAAAGCCGGCATCGATGTGGTGTCCGTGCCGTACAAGGGCGCCGCGCCGGCGATGAACGATCTGATCGCCGGCCAGGTGGATGCGATGTTCGATCAGACCAACACGGCTCTGCCGCAGGTCGCCGGTGGCCGGCTCGTCGCACTGGCGCTCACCTCCAAGGCAACGATGGCGCAGTTTCCCGGCGTCGCTCCGCTGGCCGACAAGGCGTTGCCTGGCTTCGAGGCTGCCACCTGGTACGGCCTGTACGCTCCCAAGGGCACACCCAAGGACGTCATCACGAAGATGCACCAGGCCTACCTGAAGGCTCTGGGCGACAAGGCGTGGACGCAGAAGATGGCCGATCAGGGCATCCGCCTGCTGCCCGAGGCACAGTACGCACCGGACGCCTTTGCCAGGCACACCGCGGCTGAGATCGAGGTCTGGCGCAAGGTAGCCACCGACGCGAAGATCACGATCGACTGAGCACCCGTCGCATATGCCAACCCGCATCGATCAGGAGGACGTGGCCGACAACATCGCCGCGGCGCTGCAGTTCATCAGCCACCACCATCCACCTGACTTTGTGCGGGCGCTGCGGCGCGCGCACGAGGCCGAGACCCACGCGCCGGCCAAGGCGGCGATCGCGCAGATCCTGATCAACAGCCGGCTTGCGGCCGCAGGCCGGCGCCCGCTCTGCCAGGACACCGGCGTGGCGCAGGTCTTCTACCGCATCGGCGCCGGAGTGCAGTTCCACCGGCGCGACGGAATGCCCGCCTGGAGCTTGCAGCGCGTGACCGACGAAGCGGTGCGGCGCGCCTACCTGGACACGGCCAACCCCCTGCGGGCAACGATGGTGCGCGACCCACTGGGCGCCCGTGCGAACACGCGGGACAACACGCCGGCGGTCGTGCACTGCGAAGTCGTCGAGGCCGATGGCCTGGAGTTGCTGGTCGTGGCCAAGGGCGGCGGTGGCGATGTCAAGGCGCGCTTTGTCACGCTGAATCCAAGTGACAGCGTCGCCGACTGGGTGCTCGAGCAGTTGCCGGGTATGGGCGCAGGCTGGTGTCCGCCGGGGGTGCTGGGCATCGGCATCGGCGGAACGCCGGAGCAGGCCATGTTGTCGGCCAAGCTCTCGCTGTTCGATGCGATCGACATCGACCTCCTTCACGCACGAGGCCCAGCCGATGCGGGCGAAACGCTGCGACTTGAACTGCATGAACGCATCAATGCACTGGGCATCGGTGCCCAGGGGCTTGGGGGCCTGGCGACGGTGCTCGACGTGAAAGTGCGCGCGACACCTTGCCATGCGGCCACGATTCCGGTGGCCTTGATTCCGAACTGCGCCGCGACGCGGTATCTGCGCTTGAAGCTCGACGGCTCGGGGCCGGCCGCGATCGAAGAGCCATCACCCGAACTCTGGGCCGGCATCCCCGATCGCTTCGACGCGGACGACGCAACGCGCGTGGACCTTGATCGCCTCGATCGCAGCGAGGTATCGCGCTGGCGCGCAGGCCAGGTGCTGCTGCTCTCGGGCCGCGTGTTGACAGCGCGCGATGCCGCGCACAAGCGGCTGGTAGACCTCATCGCCAGAGGCGAGCCGCTGCCGGTGGACTTACGAGACCGGGTGGTCTACTACGTCGGCCCCGTCGAGGCGGTGGTAGGCGAAGCAGTGGGACCTGCTGGGCCGACGACGGCGAACCGGATGGACAAGTTCGTCGAGACCTTGCTGTCGCAGACGGGGCTGCTCGCGATGATCGGCAAGGCCGAGCGCGGGCCGCAGGCGGTGGCTGCGATCCGGCGCCATGGTGTTGCCTCGCTGGTTGCAACCGGCGGCGCGGCGTACCTGCTGTCCAAGTCCATTCGGGCGGCGCGTGTGGTGGCCTTCGAAGACCTCGGCATGGAAGCGATACATGAGTTCACCCTGGTCGACTTCCCAGTGACGGTGGCAGTGGACTCGGCGGGCAAGTCGGTGCATTGGTTCGCAGAGGTGGCCGCGTAACGCTGAAGACAGCGCTACGGAGGCGTGCGAGAACAGAAGCCGTCGGGCGGCTTGTCGGCCGCTCGAATGACCGCTCAGGGTCGTGGGCCGTCGCTCGAACACGCGAGGCGATTCATGCGTCGCAGCCTGCGCAAAGTGCAGTGACTGACGTGAAGCGTCAGAGCAATTCCTGCAGCCCGGCGATGCGCTGCGCCTCGGCCTTCGGCACGCCGGCTTCGTCGGCATAGGCCGGCCATTTCGACACCACCTCGGCCAGCCGGTCGAGTTGCTCGCGCGGCTGGCGGATGCTGAACGGCTCGGCCACCGCCACCAGGTCGTTGCGCGTGATGCCCTCGGCCTTGCCGGCCAGCAGCATCTGGTGCCGCTGCGTCCACTTGCCCGGCGCCGGGTTGTGCGCAAAGCACACATCGTAGGCCGGCGCGAGCTGCCAGCGGCCGGCCTCGTCCATCAGGAACGCCAGGTTCTTGGTGTGGTCGTCGCAGTTGCGCACCATCATGTTGAAGGCGCAGCGCAGCCAGGCCTGTTCGATCGCCGCCGCGCCCAGGTTCATGGCCAGCACGGTGCGAAAGTACTGCTCGTAGCTGTGCACGTACGGCGTGTTGAAGTCCAGGTGCTGCAGGCCGCACAGCGAGTGCAGGTGCAGCTTGCGATTGCCGACGCGGTCGAAGCGGCGCGTCATGAAGTGCGCGCGGCCGTTCTCTTCGAGCAGGCGACATTCGCTCATGTCGATGCCGGCATCGCGCGCCATGCGGTGGTGCGCGTACTCGATGCGGCCGAAGCCGGCAGACTTGCCGAGCTGGCCGTCGTCGCCGACGCCGTCGAACTTCAGCAGCCAGTGTTCGTAGCCCGGCGGCAGATCGAACTGCCCCGAGACGATGCCGTTGTCCTGTGGGTTCCAGCCAATGATGGCCTTGGCGCGGGCGCCGCCGGCCGAGCTGCCGACGTCGATGATGTCTTGCGCGACCAGCGAAAACTCGCCGCGCAGCGCACGCCGCGCGTCTTCCACCAGGTGCGCCATGGCCAGCGGCTCGGCGGCTTGCGGCAGCTCGCGGTCGCGCGCGGCCGGTTCGAACTCCAGCGCGCCCATCGCGCGGCGGCCGACATAGACCAGGCGCTGCAGGCTGCTGATGTCCGATGCGGCGATGCCGCGGCGGACCAGGTATTCGTCGATCAGCGCGTTGCCGAAACGGTCGGGCAAGGCGTCGGCCAGCAGCCCGGGCAGGCCGAAGAAAGTGTCCTGCGGCAGCGCCGCGAAGCTGTAGCGCTTGCGCGCCACCGGCGGCATCTTGATCGGCGACAGGTCCAGCCCGCTGCGCACGAACTCGGGTGCGTACTGGAACTCGTAGACGCCAGGCTTGCCGCGCAGCGCCGCCACGGCGCCGGCGCGCTGGCCCCACAAGCGCACCTCGACGACTTGAAGCGCTTCAGCCACCGACATCTCCGCCCGCCGTCTTGCGCCGGCGCGGCGCACGCTGGCGCGGTGCCCGCGCGGCTTCCAGCAGGTCCAGTGGCCCCGGGCCCTGTGGCGCAGGCACCAGCTCTTCCAGGCGGTCGAGCAAACCCATCGCGCGCAGGAGGGCGACCAGGTTGCGCAGCGTGATGCCGCCGGTCTTTTCGAAGCGCCGCAAGGGCGTCAGCCCCATGCCGCTGCGCTGGCTCAAGGCGTCCAGCGTCATGCCAGCGGCGTGGGGGTCGACACGCCAGGCGCGCAGCCGCTGCGCCAGCTGCAGCGCCACTTCCTTGTCCGTCAGGTGGCTCAGGCTCAAGGCAAAAATCCTGCTAATTTCATCTAAAAATAGGCGACAAACGATCTGTTATCGATTTAATGGCCTATTTATAGACCTCGATACGATCGATGTCAATAAGCACCAAATTTAGTCCTTTAACGATCCTCCTTCCACTTAAAAGACTACTTTTAGACTTTCCAGGAGCATCGCCCTCGACGCTTGAACCGCCGCCGCCCGTTGCGGAATACACCGGCTCCTCGAACCCGAATCAGGAGCCCTGCCATGAACCTGCTGACGCTGCAGCGCCTGGCGCTGGCCGCGGTGAGTGCCTTTGGCCTCGCCGGTGCGGCCGACGCTGCCGACCCGAACGCTTACGTGGTGAAGAACCTCGTCTCCGACGGCGCGGTCAGCGCCGGCCACACCGACACGCACCTGAAAAACACCTGGGGCGTGGCCTTCAATCCGTTCGGCTTCGTCTGGGTCGCGAACAACCACGACGGCACGTCGACGCTGTACGACGGCAACGGCGTGCCGCAAAGCCTGGTGGTCACGGTGCCCGCGGCGGACGGCGTCAGCCAGGGCTCGCCGACCGGCATCGTCTACAACGGTTCGGCCGACTTCGTCGTCAGCAACGGCACGCTCAGCGGCGCCAGCCGCTTCCTCTTCGCCAGCGAAGACGGCACGATCTCGGGCTGGGCACCGAACGTCGACAGCACGCATGCGCTGCGCGCGGCGGTGACGCCGGGGGCCATCTACAAAGGCATCGCCGTGGCCGCCAACGGCAGCGGCAACCGCCTCTACGCCACCGACTTCCACAACGGCCGCATCGATGTCTTCGACCGCGCGTTCGCACCGGTGGCCACCGGCGGCTTCGTCGACGCGACGCTACCGCCCCGCTACGCGCCCTTCGGCATCCAGAACATCAACGGCAACCTCTACGTCACCTACGCCAAGCAGGACGCCGACGCCGAGGACGACGTCACCGGCCGCGGCATGGGCTTCGTCAATGTCTTCGACGCCGACGGCAAGCTGCTGCGCCGCGTGGCCTCGCGCCAAGGTTTGAACGCGCCGTGGGGCGTGGCCGTCGCGCCGGCCAACTTCGGCGCCTTCAGCAACCGGCTGCTGGTGGCCAACTTCGGCGATGGCACGATCTCGGGCTACGACGTGCAGAGCGGCCAGTTCGTCGGCCAGCTGATGACGCCCGACGGGAAGCGGCTGAAGATCCCCGGCCTGTGGGGCATCCAGTTCGGCAACGGCTTGTCGAGCCAGCCGATCAACGTGCTGTTCTTCGCCGCCGGGCCGTTCGACGAGGCCGATGGCGTCTACGGCAGCGTGTCCGTCAAGACCGGCTACTGATGCCGATGTCAGAAGGACATCAGAAGGCATAGGCGGCGCCGAGCAGCACGGCGCTGCGCCGCTGCTCGTAGAGGCCCGGCACCGTGCCGTCGCCTTCGCTGGCAGCAACCCAGGCCAGCTGCAACGCCACACCCGCGGCGGCCTGGTACACGACGCCCAGTCGCAGGTCGACGCGGCGGCCGGCGCGCTGCTGCTGCAGCACGCCGCCGTGCGCCGCCAGGCGCCAGGCCGCGGCCAGCGCCCAGCCGGTCTCGAACTCGGCATACGCCGTGCGGCGGCCGCTGCCGAAGTAGTCGGGCGCGAAGTACAGGCGCAGGCTCCAGGCTTCGCCCAGCAGGCCGGCATAGGCCTCGGCATAGTCGTAGCGCGAATCGCCGAGCGCGCGCGTGGCGGTGGCGCCGGCCTCCCAGCGCCAGCCGTCGCCGGCGCCGCCGCTGATGCCGGCGTAACCCTGCAGGCTGGCCAGCCGCTTGTCCCGTTCCAGTTCGACGCCGGTGGCCGTCAGCCCGGCGTAGAGAGCGTACGGGCCGCTGTCGTGGTCGAAAGACAGCGACAAGCGCAGGTCGGGCTTCTCGCCGCTCAGCGAGACGCCGCGAAAGCGGTAGTCCGAATCGACGCCGATACTGCCGCCGACTTGGCCTTGCGCCCACGCCGGCCACAACAGCCCGGCCGCGGCCCACGACAGCACCCGGCCGCGCAGCGTCACGGGCGGGCGGCCGTTCGCGCCGATGCCAGCGTCAGCGCACAGGCGCATTCGCGCGGGCCGGCGGCGCGCAGCAGCGTGGCGCAGGTGTCGATTCCGCCGGCGGCGTCGTGCACCAGGGCCGCGGCACCGCCGGCGCCGAGTTCACGCAGCAGCGCGAACAGCCCGGCCACATGCGCGGCGGCATAGGAGCCGCCGGAGACGAGTTCCCAGCGCGCACCCGGCGCGGGGGCCGGCACGTCGCGGCCGGGCGCGACCCAGGCCGGCGGCGACGCCCCGTCGGCCACGGCCACCACGCCGGCATGCGAGGCCGGAAAGCCGCCGCCCGGCAGCGTGCGGTCGAACGCCGCGACGACGGTGCTGCCGCGCGCCAGCAGCAGGTCCAGCAGCCGCGCGAGCAGCCGGTCCGGCGGGCCGCTCAGGCTCAGGTTGATGACCGCGGCGTCGCTGCCGAGCGCGAAGTACAGCGCCTTGGCCAGGCCGAGGCTGGTGCACAGCGTGGCGTCACCCGTACCCTGCCAGCAGCCGCGCAAGGCCAGCAGCCGTGCGTTCGGCGCGACGCCGGCGATGCCGAGCCGGTCGTCGGCGCGCGCCGCGATGATGCCGGCCACCGCGGTGCCATGCCGCTCCGGCACGGCAGCACGGCCATCGACGAAGTTTTCGCTCACATCCACCTGCCCGGCCAGGTCGGGGTGCGCGCTATCGACGCCGCTGTCGACCACCGCCACCTTGACGCGGCGGCCGCTGGCCAGTTCATGCAGCTCGGCCAGATGCCAGGCCGCGGCGGCTGGCTGCGCCGGGTACAGCGGGTCGTCGTGCGCCGGGCCCGAACCGGCCTGGCCGCGGAACAGGTTCATCGGCTGCGCCCAGACGACGCGGGTGTCGCGGGCCAGCGTTTCGGCCACCTGTGCCGGCGCTGCTGCCGCGGGCACGGCCAGCACGTAGCAGTCGACGCCGAGCGCCGGCATCGGCCAGTCGTCGACCAGCGCCAGGCCATGCACCCGCGCCAACTCGCTGGCGATGGCGCGGCGCGCGGCACGCCCGACGCCGGCGCCGTAAGCACCGACGTAGGCGCCGTCGGGCCTGAAGTGCGGCGGCGGCAGGCGCAGCATCACCAGCACCTGCAGCCGGGCTTCTTCGGCCGCGTCGGCGGCGTGGGCTGCCACCGCCAGCAGCAGGCTCAGCAGCGCGGCGATGAGGCGGCGCGTCATCGGGCGCCGCCGCTGTCCAGCGACTCGGCCAGCGTCACGCCCGGCAGGCTGCGGAGCCGCGCCAAGGTCTCGGCATCGGCGCGCGGCAGCACGACGAGCCAGGCCTGCGTCGCCGTCGGCCCGCCGACCAGCTGCGCGCCGCTGTGCCGCAACGCGGCGCGGATCTGCGCTTCGGTGGTCTCGGGGCCGAACATCACGATCGCATTCGCCGCCGGGCCGGCACTGCCCTGGCCGCGGTAGCGCTCGCCGTCGGCGCGCGGCAGCAGCAGCGCCGTCGCCAGCACCAGCAGCGCGGCGAACTGTGCGCCCAGGACCCCGTGCCACCAGCGCCACCCGCCGCGGCCGGACTGGGGCTGCGGCAGCGCCTCGGCAGCGATGCGCTGGCGCATTGTCGCCAGGCCCTGCTCGACATCGCCCGCCGCCGCATCGTCATCGGGCAGCGCCTGCAGGGCCTGCAACTGCCGTTCGAACGCCAGTTCGGCGCGGCAGCGTGCGCAGCCGGCCAGGTGCGCTTCGACCTCGGCCTGCTCGCCCGCGTCCAGCCGCCCGGTCACGAACCACGGCAGCAGCGCCTGCACGGCGGCATGGCCGTCGCCGTCGAGCGCAATCACGTTCACAGCCAGTCCTCCTTGCGCCCCGGCAGCAGCGCACGCAGGCGGCGGCGGGCGTGGAACATGCGCGTCTTCACGGTGTCGACGGGGCAGTCGGCGATCTCGGCAATCTCGCGATAGTCCATGCCGTGGAAGTAGGTCAGGTCGACGACCGCGCGGTGCTCGGGCGACAGCCCGTCCAGCGCGTGCAGCAGCGCGGCATGCAGCTCCGAGTGGCCGAGCTGCTGATCCGGGCCGGGGCCGGGTTCGGCGGCGTGCTCGCCGTCGTCGTCGGGCACCGGCTCGTCGAAGCGCTGCAGCGCTTTCAGCGCCTTGCGGTAGGCGATGCCGAAGATCCAGGTCGACACCAGGCTGCTGCCGTTGAAGCTGTCGGCGCGGTGCCAGACGACGAACAAGGTGTCGTTCAGCACCTCGTCGACGAGCCCGGTGCGCCGCGTCATGCGTTCGACGAAGCGCGTCAGCCGCGGGTGGTACAGGCGGTACAGCGCCTCGAAGGCTCGCAACTCGCCCGCCGCGATGCGGCCGATGAGCCCGGCTTCATCGGGCCCGGCAACGGCGGGGCCGCGCGGCGCGGCGCGGTCGCGGCTGGGCAGCATGGCGTCCTTTCTCTGGCGTGACGTGAGTACCCGCCAGACCGGAAACGGTTCATCATGCGCCGGCCCGGCTGACGTTGTCACCGTCATCGGGCCGCAATCCCCAGAACGACAGCGACGACAGCAGCGTCAGCGCGCCCAGCGTCAGGAAGGCATGGTGCAGCGCACCGGTGACGGCCAGGCGGTCGCTCTGCGGCAAGTCACCCAGGTAGGCCGCTGCCACCAACGTGCCGAAGGCCAGGCCGAAGCTCATCGACAGCTGCTGCAGCGAACTGGCGATGGTGCTGGCCATGCTGGTGTCGGCCGGGCCGATGTCGGCATAGGCCATCGTGTTCATGCTCGAGAACTGCAGCGAGTTGAAGAAGCCCAGAGCCAGGCCCAGCAGCACGAGCAGCGGCAGCGGCGTGCCGGCATCGACGCGCGAGTACAGCCCGATGGTGATGCCGATCATCACCGTGTTGACCGTCAGCACGCGGCGGAAACCGTGGCGCGCGAGCACGCGCGCGGCGATCAGCTTCATGCCCATCGCCGCGGCGGCGGTCGGCATCATCAACAGCCCCGACTGCCAGGCCGGCAGGCCCAGGCCCAGCTGGTACAGCAGCGGCAGCAGGAACGGCAAGCCGCCCAGGCCGAGCCGTGTGATGAAGCCGCCGACCACCGAGACGCGGAAGGTGCGCACGCGCAGCAGCGCCAGCCGCAGCAGCGGGTGTTCGGTGTGGCCGGCGTGCCAGCCGTAGGCGGCCAGCAGGCTCAAGGCCAGCAGCAGCAGCACCGCCGCCGACGTGACGTCGATGTGGTGTTCGCCGAAGACTTCGAGCAGCCATGACAGCAGCGCCGTGCCGGCACCGAACAGCACCAGGCCGACGACGTCGAGCGGCCGCGCCGGGCCGCGGTAGTCGGGCAGGTGGCGGTGGATCAGCCACTGCGCCACCAGGCCCACCGGCACGTTGACGAAGAAGATCTCGCGCCACGACAGCCAGTGCACGATCAGGCCGCCGACGGTAGGCCCGAGCAGCGGCCCGATCAAGGCCGGCAGGATGATGAAGTTCATCGCCCGCAGCAGCTCCGACTTGTCGAAGGTGCGGATCACGGTGATGCGGCCAACCGGCATCATCATCGCCGCGCCGATGCCTTGCAGGATGCGCGCGGCCACCAGCATCGGCACGTTCAGCGCCAGCCCGCACAGCATCGACGACAGCGTGAACAGCGCCACCGCGGCCGCAAAGACGCGCCGCGTGCCGAAGCGGTCGGCCATCCAGCCGCTGACGGGAATGCACACCGCCAGGCTCAGGATGTAGCTCGTGACCACCGCCTTCAGGCTCAGCGGCGTGACGTGCAGGCTGGCGGCCATCGCCGGCACGGCCGTGTTGACGATGGTCGAGTCGAGCTGTTCCATGAACAGCGCGGTGGCCACGACCCAGGGGAGGTAGCGCTTGACGGGATCGTTCTGCATCCGGGGCGACCCTATCACCCCGGCGTAAAGCTCCGTGAAGCAGCGTCAATTCGCGCAGCGCGCCTCCAGCGCGTCGATGAACGAACGGTCCCAGCGGCCTTCGCGCATGGCCTGCATCGTCTGCTCTTCCTTCAGCTGCTGCGCCAGCGCCTTCTCGATGACGAGCGCGGCTTCGGCCGGCGCGAAGGCGAGCACGCCGTCCTGGTCGCCGACGACGATGTCGCCCGGGTTCACGACCATGCCGCCCACCGACACCGGCACGTTGATCTCGCCCGGGCCGTCTTTGTAGGGCCCGCGGTGGTTGACGCCGCGGGCGTAGACCGGGAACGCGCGTTCGCGGATCTCGGCCACGTCGCGGATCGCGCCGTCGATGACCATGCCGACGACGCCGATCGTCGACGCGTAGAACGACAGGATGCCGCCGACCACGGCGTTGCTGATGTCGCCACCGGCGTCGATGACCATCACGTCGCCGGGCCGGCAGTATTCATAGGCGCGCAGGATGGTGAAGTTGTCGCCGCCGCGGGTCTTGACGGTCACCGCCGTGCCGGCCATCGGCGCCGGCCGGTGGTAGGGCTGCAGACCGATCGTGCCGGTGCTGCGGTGCAGGTTGTCGCTGAGCAGCGCGACGGGGATCTCGCGCAGCTGGGCGATGATCTGCGCGTCGGCCTGCGCGGCTGAAGGGTTTCTGCGGGCACCGGTGGTTCGCATGGTCGTGGATCTCTCAGCAAGGTGTTGGTTTCAGCGCAGCGCCGCAACGGCGCGTGCGATGCGGGCGCAGCCCTCGTCGAGGATCTCGATCGAGGTTGCGATGGACAGCCGGAAGTACGGCGACAGCCCGTAGGCCGTGCCGGCAACGACCGCGACGCCCACGCTTTCCAGCAGGTACATCACGACGTCGCCGTCGGCGGCCAGATGCTTGCCGTCGGGCGTGGTCTTGCCGATCAGGCCGCTGCAGTTGACGTAGAGGTAGAACGCGCCGTCGGGCACCCGGCAGCTCAGGCCGGGGATGGCGTTGATGGCAGCCAGCGTGCGGTCGCGCCGCTGCTTGTAGATGGCCACGCTGTCGGACACGAAACTCTGGTCGCCATTCAGCGCCGCGGTGGCCGCGGCCTGGCTGACCGAGCAGCAGTTGCCGGTGGACTGCGACAGCAGCGTGTCCAGCGCCTGCACCAGGTCGCGCGGGCCGGCCACCCAGCCGATGCGCCAGCCGGTCATCGCATAGGTCTTGGACACGCCGTTGATGGCCAGCGTGCGCTCGCGCAGCTCGGGCGCGGCCTTCAGCAGGTGCGGCGTGCGCTGGCCGTCGAAGCGGATGTGCTCGTAGATGTCGTCGGTCATCACCAGCACGTGCGGGTGCCGGGCCAGCACGTCGGCCAGCGCGCGGTACTCGGCCGCGGTGTAGGCGGCGCCGGTCGGGTTGCTCGGCGAGTTGATCAGCAGCCAGCGCGTCTTCGGCGTGATCGCCGCTTCCAGCTGCGCCGGCGTCAGCTTGAAGCCGTTTTCTTCCGGGCACGGCACGGTGACGGGCACGCCGTCGTTGGCCAGCACCATGTCGGGGTACGACACCCAGTACGGCGCCGGCACGATGACTTCGTCGCCCGGCTGCAGCGTGATCGCGAAGGCGCTGTAGATCGCGCTTTTCGCGCCGCTGGTGGCGATGATCTCGCTCGGCAGATACGTCAGGCCGTTCTCGCGTTCGAGCTTGGCGACGATGGCCTGGCGCAGCTCCACCGTGCCGGCCATCAGCGTGTAGCGCGTGGCGCCCTTGCCGATGGCGGCCACGGCCGCCTGGCAGATGTGCGGCGGCGTGTCGAAGTCCGGCTCGCCGACGACGAGGTTGACGATCGACTGCCCCTGGCGGCGCAGTTCGTTGGCGCGGTCGGCGGCCGAGGTGCTGGGCGACGGCTTGATGCGCCTGACGCGTTCGGCGATGCGGGACTCGTTCACGGTATTCCTCGGGCGGCGGGCGACAGGCCTAACGGTAGGTCCGCCGCAACACGAAGGCCAAGACGAGTTCGCACTGCCTCTATAGGCAAGACTTATGGATGCGCGGTTTGGGGCATCATCGGTTCCCGGCAGGAGGATTTTTCGCTTGAACCTCAGGCGCCTGAAGTATTTCGTCAAGATCGTCGACATCGGCAGCCTGACCCAGGCCGCCGACGTGCTGCACATCGCGCAGCCGGCGCTGAGCCAGCAACTGGCCACGCTGGAAGGCGAGGTGCGGCAGCAGTTGCTGCTGCGCACCAAGCGCGGCGTCACGCCCACCGAAGCCGGCAAGGTGCTGTACCGCCACGCGCAGCTGATCCTGCGCCAGTGCGAGCAGGCGCGCGTCGACATGAACGCCGCCGGCCGCGGGCTGTCGGGCGCGGCATCGGTCGGCCTGGCGCCGGGCACCGCCGCCGCCGGGCTGGCGCTGCCGCTGCTGCGCACCGTGCGCGCCCGCCACCCGGGCGTGCTGCTGTACCTGAACGAGACCTACGGCAGCACCTTGTCCGAGCTGATCATGAACGGCCGCATGGACCTGGCCGTGCTGTATGGCGGCAAGACCGCCGTGCACGGCCTGTCGTTCCTGCCGCTGCTGAAGGAGCAGCTCTACGTCGTCGGGCCGAACAGCCTGCCGGCGCCGCCGGAAGTCGTGCCGCTGCGCCTGCTCGGCGAGCTGGACCTGTACCTGGCGCGGCCCTACAACATCGTGCGCAAGATGGTCGACGAAGCCTTCACCGCCGCCGGCCTGGTGCCGCGCGTGGTGGCCGAGATCGAGTCGGCCAGCACGCTCACCGCCGTCATCGCCGACGGGCTGGGCGCGACGATCCTGCCGGCGTCGATGGCGCGCGCAGTGATCGCGTCTTGCGACGCGTGGCTGAGCCGCATCGTCGAGCCGGTGATCGAGGCGCCGCTGGCGCTGTGCCAGTCCGACCACCTGCCGCTGTCGGAGCCGGCGCAGGCCATCAAGGAGATCCTGCTCGAACTGGTGGCTGCGCTGCCGGGCAGCCTGCTCGCCGGCGACGAAGCGGGCAAAACACCAGCGTCATAAGGCACCCTTATCGGGGCACAGACATTCCGTCTTGGCGCTGGCGCGCGCGGGCCGATACCTTTGCGGCCATGGACCAGCCGCAGATCAAGGCCCTCATCGACGCGATGGCGGCGTCGGACCTCGCCGAGATGTCGTTCAGCCAGGACGGCTGGACGCTGCGCCTGGTGCGCCGGCCCGACCTGGCGGCAGCACCAGTGACATCGGCGCCGGTGGCGCCCTCGACGGTCGCCGCGGCAAAGGAACTCACGGCCCCGCTGTACGGCGTGGTGCACCTGCAGCCCTCGCCCGGCGAGCCGCCTTTCGTCGCCGCCGGCCAGGCCGTGCAGGCCGGGCAGACGCTGTGCGTGATCGAGGCGATGAAGGTCTTCAACGAGGTGCGCGCCGAGTTCGACGCCACGGTCGCCGCCATCCTGGTGACTTCGGGCCAGGAAGTCGAAGCCGGCCAGCCACTGCTGCGCTGGGCCTGAGATGTTCGACACCGTTCTCATTGCCAACCGCGGCGAGATCGCCTTGCGCATCCAGCGCGCCTGCCAGGCCCTGGGCCTGCGCACGGTGGCGGTGTATTCCGAAGCCGACCGCGATGCGGTCTACGTGCGCCAGGCCGACCAGGCCTTGTGCATCGGCCCGGCCGCGCCGGGGCAGAGCTACCTGAACCAGGCGGCGATCCTGTTCGCAGCGCAGCTCAGCGGCGCGCAAGCCATCCACCCGGGCTATGGCTTCCTGTCGGAGAACGCCGGCTTCGTGGCCCGCGTCGAGGAAGCCGGGCTGAGCTTCATCGGCCCCAGCGCCGCCTGCATCCGCACGATGGGCGACAAGGTCGCGGCCAAGCGCGCGATGCGCGCGGCCGGCGTGCCCTGCGTGCCGGGCCCCGACAACTCGCTGCCCGACGACCCGGCCGCGGTGCTGGCCATCGCACGCGAGATCGGCTACCCGGTGATCGTGAAGGCCGCCGGCGGCGGCGGCGGGCGCGGCATGCGCGTCGTGCAAGACGAAACCGGCCTGCTGGACGCGCTGTCGCTGACGCGGGAAGAAGCGCGCCGCGCCTTCGGCAACCCCGAGGTCTACATCGAGATGTTCCTGCTGCACCCGCGGCACGTCGAGATCCAGGTGCTGGCCGACAGCCACGGCCAGGCGCTGTGGCTGGGCAGCCGCGACTGCTCGCTGCAGCGCCGGCACCAGAAGGTGCTGGAAGAAGCGCCGGCGCCGGGCATCGATGCGGATCTGATCGCCGCCGTCGGTGAACGCTGCGCCGAAGCCTGCCGCCAGATCGGCTACTGCGGCGTCGGCACCTTCGAGTTCCTGTACGAGAACGGCGCGTTCTACTTCATCGAGATGAACACGCGGCTGCAGGTCGAGCACCCGGTGACGGAGATGACCAGCGGCATCGACATCGTGCAGCAGCAGATCCGCGTCGCGCGCGGCGAGCGGCTGAGCTTGACGCAGGCCGACATCGAATGCCACGGCCACGCCTTCGAATGCCGCATCAACGCGGAAGACCCCGAGACCTTCGCACCGTCGCCGGGGTTGATCCGCGAATGGCAGCTGCCCGGCGGCGACGGCGTGCGCATCGACAGCCATGCCGGTGCCGGCTACCGCGTGGCGCCGTACTACGACTCGATGATTGCCAAGCTGATCGTGCACGGCGCCAGCCGCGACGACGCGCTGGCCCGGCTGCGCGAAGCGCTGGCCGGCATGCAGGTCGGCGGCATCGCCACCAACCTGCCACTGCACCGGCGCATCGTGCAGGACGAGCACTTCGCGGCCGGCGCCGTCGACATCCATCACCTCGAACGCTGGCTGCAGTCGCAGCAGAAGGCCGCGGCATGAGCGGCGGGTCAGTCGTTGCATCCATCAGCCTGCTCGGCACCAGCGCCTTGCTGTTCGAGGCGCCGGGCGACATGGCACTGCCGTCGCAGCAGCGCATCTGGGCGCTGGCGCGCGAAGCCGAAACCTGGCCCGAGGTGCGCGAAGCGGTGCCGGGCATGAACAACCTGATGCTCAGCTTCGCGCAGCCGCCGCGCCAGCTGGCCGAGCTGCAAGCGCGGCTGCACGCCGCCTGGAGCGCCGCCGAGCCGCTGCCGCTGCAGGGCCGCGTCATCGAGCTGCCGGTGGTCTACGGCGGGGCCGGCGGGCCGCACCTGGCCGACGTCATGGTGCACACGGGCTTGAGCATCGACGAGATCGTCGAACGCCACAGCGCGCCGCTGTACCCGGTGTACGCACTCGGCAGCCACCCGGGCTACTGCTACCTCGGCGGCATGGACCCGCGCATCGCGACGCCGCGGCGCAAGGTGCCGGTGCTCAGCATCCCCGGCGGCGCGGTGTCGATCGGCGGCGCGCAGACCGGTGTCTCGGCGTCCGACGGCCCCAGCGGCTGGAACACGATCGGCAGTACGACGATGCGCTTCTTCGACCCCGCGCTGGACCCGCCGGCGCTGCTGCAGCCCGGCGACAGCATCCGCTTCCGCGTCGAACAGGTGATCCGGTGATCCAGATCCTGTCCAACAGCGCGCTGGCCACGGTGCAGGACCTGGGCCGCACGGGTGCCTTGCGCTGGGGCGTCGGCACGGCCGGTGCGATGGACCCGCTGGCGCTGGCCGCCGGCAATCTGCTGCTCGGCAACGCCGAAGGCGCCGCGGCGATCGAAGTGCCGGTGTTCCCGTTCCAGCTGCGTTTCGACGCCGACTGCGCCTTCGCCGTCACCGGCGCCGACTGCGCCGCCCGCCTCGACGACACGCCGCTGCTGCCGTGGTGGACGCACGACGCGCGCGCCGGCCAGGTGCTGCATCTGGGCCCGCCGCTGGGCGGCGCCTGGCGCGCCAGCCGGGCCTATCTGTGCCTGGCCGGCGGCGTCGACGTGCCCGCGGTGCTGGGCTCGCGCAGCACGCAGCTGCGCGGCGCCTTCGGCGGCCACGACGGGCGCGCGCTGCGCCGCGGCGATGTGCTGCGTGCCGCCGCCGCGGGTCTTGCGCCGCGCGCCGCCTTCGGCCTGACACCACGAACGGCCGGCTTCGGCCTGGTCCCGCCGGCGTTGGCGCTGCCGCTGCAGGTCGACGGCGTGCCCGCCGTGCGCGTGCTGCCGGCGGCCGAATACACGCACTACACGCCGGCGTCGCGGCAGGCTTTCTGGGCCGAGCCCTGGAAGATCACGCCGCAAAGCGACCGCTACGGCTTCCGCCTGGCCGGCGAGCCGCTGCAGGCGAGCGAAGCGATCGAGATGCGCTCGCACGGCATCGTGCCCGGCGTGATCCAGGTGCCGCCTGGCGGCCAGCCCATCGTGCAGATGCGCGACGCCCAGCCTTCGGGCGGCTACCCGAAGATCGGCACCGTCATCGAAGCCGACCTCTGGCGGCTGGGCCAGGCGCCGATCGGCAGCCGCATCCGCTTCATCGAAACGAACTGGGACGAAGCCGTCGCCGCACTCGAAGAAGCGCAACGCTGGCTGGCCGAGGCGCGGCGCCTGGTCGGCTTGCATCGGGGTGGGGGCTAGGATGTTTTGCCGACGAGTCAGGACTCTACGGCCGAGCCGTCCGGAATGGCACTGGCTGGCGGCTTGCGGCCCGTTGCGGCCGTTCGCCGGCGCCTGCTTGCGTGCGCAGGCCGAGGCGGCAAAGCCGGCCCGGGCAGGCCCGCGGCGCTTAGCTTCGGCGGTCGGCCCCGGGGGGG
>Ga0307515_10001928_pt1 | contig 46049 bp, 42 predicted proteins | sample 17_EM_MG_FD_194513 | JGI IMG/M metagenome (GOLD analysis project Ga0307515, IMG submission 194513) | Populus trichocarpa ectomycorrhiza microbial communities from riparian zone in the Pacific Northwest, United States - 17_EM | ecosystem: Host-associated > Plants > Roots > Unclassified | place... | reverse complement strand
ATACCATAGTGGACGGGTATGCTCCCATATTAAAAGAGCTAAGCAACCTCTTATATTTTTAATTTAAAGGTATTAACAGAGTTAAGAGTTTCTAATTCCACTTCTAAAGCTATATTTTATACGATAATAAAGAAGAAGGCAACTAAACATTTATTTGGGGTATGCCAAGACTTATCGCGATAAGATTTATCCAAAACCACCCTGGGCAACATGTTGAACGTAGAATAGGATGAGGACTCTGTTTATTAAAGAGGGCTCTAGAAGCTCTCTTATATACATCAGGTAGGTCCAAATACAATGACGACGACGTCGTCATTTAGTAGGTCATAGTTAATAGAAACAGGTAATGAGACGTTCGATGAGACATACGAACTCAAGATACGAGACAGCTGAGACATAGTTCGTATCAGGGTGGTTTTGGATAATGCGAATAAGCGAGCATAAAATATCCTTTATCCAATAGAATATGCATAAATATCGCAATCGATAAGGATAAAAGTGCCCTATGCGGAGCTTTTCTACCCCAACCAGGTAGAATAGGACTCGATTCTAGCAGAATTTAGCAGATATTGCAGATATTGCGGATATCGCAGATATTGCGGATACTGCGGATATTGCGGATATTATAGATAGGCGTAAGGTATTATAGGGTCCCTATTTACCTTTCCCCCCTAACTATATAATAGCTATATACTTAAAGAAATATTACCTATTTCTCTTATAGTTCTTCTCTAATGCTAATTCTTTAAACACTCTATTTTCTTAAGAGTTTTAGAATCTATCTATATTCTCTCCTATAATACTATACAACGTCCTCCTAAAAAGACTCTTTCTAGCTTATTACTTATTACTAAAATTAAGAGAATTTTGATTGCTATAAGCGAGAGCCGTGGCTAGCGTTTTCGTTGCTGTTCTTAAGACCACCACTAAAGTGCAGTTATTAAAATCTTATATAGTGCCTTAAAAATAAAGTCCTTATACTTATCCTAACTTTTTAGTTAAAATATTATACTATTAAGATCCTCGGCAATCTTATTAAACTTATTAAGGTCTTAAGCTGGAGCTAGCTTTTTATATAATAATATACTTTTAGGCGTAGAACTCCTATTCCAATATCTTTCCTAAAGCTCTTTAACGCTATTAAGTATAGGCTTACGCCACTCCTTTTTCTAAACCTGCTTAATATATCTTATATAACGGGCTAGATAAAGAATAAGTATAGCGGCATAAAGGGGCAAGTTATCCGTTTTATGGTAATACCTATTAAAGGTATTCTAAGCATTTTTAATGCGTTTAGAGAACTCCTTATTAGATATATACTCCTTTTATTATATATTAGCTAGGAAATAAAGAGGGGAGATAGACTAACCTAGGATTTATTAAGGTGCTTAATTATAATATCTATTATAAAAAGTATATTCTTAAGCGTTGCTTTATATCCCTAACATTTTAGGGTTACCTGGTAGAATATTTAAAGAAAGCTTTTTATTATATAAAGCGCCTCCCAGTCCTTTAGACTAAGATAGTCCTTTTTAAGTATATTAAGGTTACGCTTAGTATACATATTAAGGGCAGACTCTTTCTAAATTGCTACGCTGAGTATAAAATACTAGCTATTCTATCTCATACGATTATTAAGCGGAATTCTTCTCCTTATAAGACTTTTAAACTCCCTTATACAACTAGCTAAGCTGCGGGTATATATAGTAATATTATAAAGCTTTCTAAGTACGCTAAGTTTCTAAAATAAATTACTCTTCTCCTTCTTCTCTTTTAGATCTAGCTCTTTTCCTTCTTTATATAACTTAATATTATTAAAACTAATTAAGTTTTTAAAGAGGAAAGCCTATATAGCAAGGTTAAGAATATAACCCTAATAGCAGATCCGTTAGTGGATGGGATTCTATTTAATTCCTTCTTCCTAGAAAAGCCAGTCACTTATTATATAACAGAGCTTATTATTTATAGTATATATTAGTCACACAGGGTGACTCACCAATAACGACTACTCGAGTAGGGTTATAGTAATATTGGTTAATAAAGCTTATTGATTAAAAAAGAGGAAGGGCGAGGGGCTTAAGGCTCCTCGCCACGCTAGTGCCACGGCAACACGTAATGGCAACTTGCCATCACGTGACGGCAATTTGCCGTACGTAACGGCAAATTGCCTTATTCCTAACACTGGCAACTCTTCTTTTATAGTTACCCTCTATATACAAATACTACTTAACTATTATAACAAATATAGATCCTCCTTACTTATTATTGCCATTATAATATAAGTCTCGCTATCCCAAAATTTGCCTCTTAGCACGTAGTGCTTTCTTACTAAGGAGTTATAGGTAGATATTATGTTAGGGCCGTCAGGGCCGCTAAGGCGCTAGCTATAAGCGAGCTAATAGCGATTTTCTATACTAGATATAGAAAATCCTAATTAGCTGGTTAAAATTAGGGTCTATAGAGCGTTATACTCTTACTCCCTTTTAACCTAACCTTTAACTTATACGCGTAAAGTATTCGTGTTAATAAACGCTTCTAGAGCCTTATTTAGGTTTGCCTTTATTATTACATCTACTAGGTTATCTTAACTATTAATCCATTAAATCTTAAAGAGTTCTCGCCGTTCGTAGGATTAATAAAGTGCTATAATATCGATTATAAGGCGCTTCTCCTTTATAGTACTAAGCTTAACTAAGCACTTATAAAGGGAGTATAAGTTAGTATATACGATTATAGGGATAACAGGAAGTTCGAGTCAATCTATAATTATCTTTAGGGTAGTTCCAATTATAATTACCATATTAACTCCGCCAACTATTCTATATATCTCTAACGCTAGAATACTTTAAGTAACGCGCTTACTCTTAGTTAAGCTCTAATAGATAAGATTGCCGTAGATTATAAAGTTATTCTCTCTAGTAGATTCGTTCGCGATAATAATCTTATATCCTAGCTAGGAGCTAAAATCTTTATTATTTATAAACAACCTATTAATAAATACGAAGAGCTTAGCGGTAGGAAGGTTGATAGGCACACAGAGTAGTCCCCAATTAAGATAGTTTATTTGCTAGGAAAGGCGCTTATTTAGGGCAAGAACGTCCTCCTTAGTTGGTTCCTGGTATTAGGCGGCAACAAAAAGATTAAAGGAAGTCTTGGGTTACTAAATAGAAGCAATATAAGCTCCGTAAGCGCGTTACTCTATATATCCTTATTTTAGAGAATTAACGTTAACAACGTTAATCTTTTTGCCTTAACCCTTCTAGTATAAAGCAATAGAATCCTTATTTAGGGAAAGGATACATCCATTAAAGAGCAGTAGTGTTATTAAGTTAAGTCTTTCCTTTGGCTTTGCTATAAGATTTGCCTTTACTAGCTTATCTTCTTTAAGGGCTAAAAATTAGCCGTCTCCTAAAATAATTATATTATTAGTTTATATACTAATAATTCCGAATAGAGTTCCTGTAGTTATAATAAGGAAGTAGGGGTCAAATATAAAAGTAGTCATTAAAAGCTTCTCTTTATAGTGCTTACTGTAGGTAGCCCACTAGTAAGTTCCTACCTCTACGATTCCATATAATGGCTTAAGTACAACTATAATTATATCTTTGGGATATTGGTAGCGAATTTGCTCTAGAAGGTATGCTAGTATTAAGCGCTAAAGGCGCGTCTCTAATTAGGTATAGGCCTAAGTAATATCTTATAAATAAACCGCCATTCCATTCTTTATTAAGGAGGGAGCTAGCGCAATAATAACTCGCTAACTAGCTCGTTAAACCGTAGGGGATTACATAAGAATTACTTCCTTACTATCATTGTTATAGCCTTAAATAACCAGTCTCGACTTCTTAAATGGGGTATTAGTAGCTTTGCCTTTAATCTTATTAACTATTCTTAACTTAAAAATACGAACTCTATTAAACTTAGTAGGGTTATACTTCTTGAATTTAAAGACTCCTCTTATAATAAGACCGTCGATCTCCTACTTATTAGATGCTTAAAAAGGGGCTCCTAAAGTTATAATACGGCCTTCCTTTCGGAGTTATTTTATAAGCTTAAAGTCCGCCTTCTCTTTAACTATTATAAAGGCCATTAACAACTTAACTCTGCTCTCAATAGCGGCAACAAATTACTCTTTAAAATTAATAAGATATTAGCGATTTCGTAATCCCTTTAGGCGACCTCTACCGCGTCGTGGTTGCGGCACATCTGCTATAATTATATTAGAATTATAGTCGCCTTCTAAAGCATATTGATCGTAGTTCTCCTCTAGGGTATCCTTTATAGAATCCTATAAAGGCTTAAAACTATTATCTCTATAATAGGGCTTAATAACGGTTAAGTGGAATTAAGTAGGTTTATGGGGTATCTAAAGAGTACAAGTTTAACCCTTAATAGCGATAAGTGTGTATAGGCCTAACCAGCCCCCTTTCTTACACTATACTTATACTTCAGATTAGAGTAGTAGATCTGTTATTATTAAGGTATTTAGGCCGTTTCTTATTCTTAGTACGTCGTTAACCTAGCGCGTAGCGTAGATGCGGCGCACCTCCTTTATTGCCTTACGGATTGCCTTAGCTCGTTACGTAACGGATAGAGATAGTAGAGAATTGTTAGTCATTTAAGGGTAGGCGCTAAAGACTAGTAATATAGGTATGAGTCTATCCGGGCTAGCGGAATTATTAATAGCTTTAACAGCCATTTATAAGGTAAGTTTTTTACTAGCATCCTCTAGTTCTAAAGAGATAATCTTATATATGCGGCGTAATAGCGTATAGTATTATTTTACTTTTCTAATACTATTATATGCCTTAATAGGGACTTCCTTAACCTTAATTGCTATTACCTTTATCTATTATTAGAACTCTATAAATAAAAAGTTCTTTCCTATATTATAGACGATTTAATTAGGGGGTCCTAGGTAGATATTAATCTAGTATAATTATAGGGTATCCTATGTGTTCCTAGCTAATATATCCTTTAAGAAACGTGCAGCTTAAAAGGAGGTTAAGAAGTTAATAACTTAAAGTACTAGCTTACCGCTAAGATATATAACGTTAATAATAATACAGAAGTTAAAGTTATAGTTATCTTTAAGGGTAAACTTAAATCGGCTAGGGGACTTCTGGTTTATTTAGTAGTAGTGGCAGTACTTTATAAGATGCTTAATTGCCTTAACCTTAACTTTATAGCCTACTCGCTAAAGAACCCTAAGCAATTAATAAACGGATAGGTAGCTAAAACGACGGTGTAGTTAGCGTAACTCTAACTTAGTTAAATAGCTTTAAGCAACACTCCTTTCTAATTATTAAAGGAGTAGCTAAAGGTAACCCTACTTACGTATAATAGGTACCTAATTATCTCCCTGCACGAGCATATTCTTAAAGTTATTAAGTTTAACGCCTAATTTATTTATATCCTTAATACAGAATAGAAACGGAGTGTTTACGGGAATAATATGGAAAGTAATATATCCTAAGGGGGTTTGGACCCTAATTATGCCGAGAAAGATTATAGTACCCTTGCTAAAACGTATTATATATTGGCCTGCCGTTAATTAGTTAATCTGGATAGAAGTATTAAGTTATTAAAGGGCTTAAACTTAAGGTTCTCTTACTATAGATACTCCTACGGCTCTAGTATCTAGCATAATACTATAGAAGATATTCGCCGAGTATCTGTCATTAAAGGAAAATGTAAAGCTCTTCTTTAGCTCATTAAAGATATCTAACTTTATAGTAAAATGGAGCGTAGATTGGTTATTAAGAATAGTAACGGTTTATATACCATCTACCTTACCATACTTAGTGAAGTATTAGTTAGGTAAGTAGTCCTTAATTTCTATATTTATAAGGAGCTGTTCGGCCTCATTAACCTTACCCTTAAGATCTTTTGCACCTTTATATTAAACCAGGAAGCTTTAAAAGTAAGCCGTAGTAGCCTTATAATTTCCAACGTTTCTTATACTCTGGCGAAACTTATTATATACCTCCTTTCGCTTATTAAAAGAATGCCTAGTTAACTAGCAATTCAGTTTCTTATAAACGTAGCATTTCTTCTGGCGATTACTTTAAAATAAACATTTATAAGGACCTCTACCTTTACCTTATAATTATTAATTATACCCTCTACTATATTACCTACTATGGCCACTATATATTCGATTAGTCTAGTTATAGTTATATTAGTTGGGCGGGTTAATTAAAGTAGGTTAAAGTTGGGCGTTAAATTACTATACTTTTTAAGAGCGTAGAGCGGTGCCAATAAAAGATCTTAATTAGGCACACACTCCTTTATAAGTATTTACAGGATTAAAAAGAGTAAGGTTGCATTCTTTAACGCCTTAGTATACGCTAATAACTTAATTACATAGGCTAAAATCCTCTTAATATAATTCGGATAAACTACGCTAAATTGTTTAAAGTTAATTAAAGAGCTTTTAAAGATAATTAAGCTAAGGGACACCTAGGTTTATAGCAATAATCCTTAAAAAGGTAGTCTCTCTCTATTCTAATATATACTACTACTTATTCTCTTTTGTTTTAAAGTGGTATCTTAACTTATATATTATGCGGTTAAAATTATATTCTTTTCCTTCCAAATGATTATAATAGAAGGTACTAGCTTAGCCCTTAAGCATAACGGAATAGGCGTTGTGGTATTAATTAGACTCTATTCCCACCTTTTAGTAACAGTTATAGAAGATACGTAGTTTCGAATTAAGAATATTATATAATTCCCCGCTAAACTTCTTCTCCTAATCTAAATAGAGCTTTATAAGCTCTGTAAGCAATTTTAAACTGCCTCTAATTTAAGATTAAGATGGAGGAAGTAGGGGTTATATTATAGGCTGCAGTAGGGACGTAGGTCTAGTTAATAGAGTCCGAAGGTCATTAAATCGCGAAGCAATAGGATCCTGTGCCTGCTCTCGTTGGGGTATAGTATTTAACGTTAAGGTTATAGGTTAAATTGGATATAGAGGAGTTAAAGGCGGAGGTAGGTTCGTCTTTATAGGTGTATTACTTAGGTTCCATTATAAGTTAAGCTTCCTTATAGTGCGTAGTTAGTGCTTAATCTCTTATAGAGTCCATTTATACTCTTTTTTTACGTTAATAATCTACTCCTAAATGTTATCTCTAATAGTACCCCCGTCCTTAGGGACAAATACTCTATTCTCCTAAAGGAAGTTACGGAAGTCCTATATAATATCCTTATTTATAGGGGCCTATATTTCCTTTATCCATCTAATAAAGTCCTCCTTTATATATTCCTATAGCGCGGTATCGTTATATTCACTATCCTTATAATATACTATATGGTGTAATAAAAATCCATTTAAGTCTTATTTATTAGCGTTTGCAAGGTCAATTATGGCTTTATTCTATATCTTTGGGTTAATGTCTTCCTTATACTTCTTTAGGTAGGTTAACGCTATAATAGGTATAGAATCAATAGGGTGTCGTACATTAAAGGTAGGTAGGATTTTCGGTTTTATAGGATCTCGTAGGTTTACTGTTAAGAGGTAAGCAATTTAAGATATTGTTTAACGCGTTTTGGACGTTAACTTAGGACCTTAGGTTTAGTAACACTTCTAACCTAAAGTACTTAACCAAATCTTCGTAAACGCGGTTGTTTTACGTAATAGACGCAACTTAGTATCTCCTAGTACTTAGTAATACTTTTATTACTAGTTTTTCGCAAGTTTAAGGTAGCACGGTATTGCCGGGATCCATTCTATATAAGCGCATATGGCACCCCTATATAAGACTATCTCTTCTGTTCGAAAACCTAGCTGCTCTATAGTTGACTGTGTATTTAACCACTAATTAGTATTAGTCACACAGGGTAACTCACTAATAATAACTACTTAAGTAGGGTTATAGTGATGTTGGTTGATAAAGCTTATTGATTAGAAAAGAGGAAGGGCGAGGGGCTTAAGGCTCCTCGCCACGCTAGTGCCGCGGCGACACGTGATGGCAAATTGCCTCATTCCCGACAGTATGGTTATTAAATATAACAGCACCCAGCTTTTGCGTAATCCCGTAGTCCTTAAGCACTAGAAGAAGAGTATTCCATTACTTATCCCTATTATAAAAGGCTACCGTATAAAGGCTAAGAAGAGCGTTTATAAGCTTTTTCTGGCTATTAATAAAATGGCCACAAATCGCGAGGAGAAGGTAATTATTTAGAGAGGTCTAGATATCAACAGAGAGATAAATACTTATTAGTGTAGACTACAGCCTCTTTTATACAATATCCTTTTACGATAGCTATAAGTTATAAATCTTTTTACTAACTACTAAATAGGCTATAGTTATATAGCCGTCTACTTTAGGATTAATTGACTGTAGAAAAACATGGAATTCTAGCCACTTAACTATCCGAAATAGTAAGTTTTATACAATAATTAATGTAATAAGGGCCTTATTAATAACTTCCTTATTTAGGACCGCTTAAAGTACTTCTAAATCTAGCTCTTCTGTCTCATTTTAAGATAACGCTTTAAAGTAAAGGTTTTTTAATTAATCCCGTATTGCTTCTTTCATATAACTAGTTTTAGGCTCAACTATAATGCTATACTTTAACGCTAAGTAATTTTAGAAGTTAGAAGTTAACTATACAGCATACAACTCTATATAGTGTTTATAATAGAATAAAAGACAGGCTTTTTTATTTTATACGGGCTTATTACTACCTAGTGGACGGGTATGCTCCCATATTAAAAGAGCTAAGCAACCTCTTATATTTTTTAATTTAGAGGTATTAATAGAGTTAAGAGCTTCTGATTCCACTTCTAAAGCTATATTTTATACGATAATAAAGAAGAAAAAGGCGACGAAAATTTATTTGGGGTATGCCAAGACTTATCGCGATAAGATTTATCCAAAACCACCCTGGTTCGTATAGACGATCTAGGTCGTCAGATAGTAGTACGATGGTGGTAAGGAAGTCCGATTCAGGTCGACACAACAGGTCGATACAATTACTACATTAACGGGAATACCAAATCTCTAGACCCTTTTCGACGGCTTTCTTTCATATGATGATCCCGAACGGACATTCAAGCTTCCGACTAAGAATAAGGCGAGATCGAAGCCTTCACCAACGGTGGTTGTAACATTTCACTCATCAAAACTGGAAATCGACGTTATCCCTACGATAACTGCGTCCAATAAAGTATGGCCCGTGCGCACTAATCAATAAGGTGCGTTTGTGGGCGGTCAATCGTTCTGCCGCATCACAGAGCTCTCAAATGAAGCCACAAATATATTGAAATATCAGTATATTTGTATAGACCTCTATTTCTTGATGTTGGGTTGATCAACGTGCTCCTGCCAACAGGGTCCTACTTTGCAGTCGTCTTCGGATCTTGGCTCGGTGCAGTAGAAGTAGCTGCCATCGATTTGCTCCAATAGTCCCGAACGTTGTGAATCGTTCCATGGTTAAAGTCTTAAGCCAATAACCCTCGATGCTGCTTTCTATGTGCAATCCTGTGTGGAATAGCACTACTAAATATGCATGCAGCTCCCGCCTTAGGCTTCCACCTGCGGGGGAATCCCTTATCCACCAGAGGCGGGTGAAGCTCTGCATTCTTGTTTGTATGCTCCACAAGCCGATCTATCAATTCGTCCAGTCAAAATAGCCTGAACAGTTGCCAGGGATCCTCGTTATTTACAGAATCTGGAAGATTGACTTGCCATATTCGTTCTTGTTGTGTATAGGGAGAGGATTGAAAGGGGGCAGTAGTGCGAGCTCTGGCGGTGGCTTATTTGCGACCCGATCTTTGGAAACAACATATTGAGTAGGTTGCACAAGGCCTATGTCATTGGATACGTAGTTGCGCACTATTTTGATGACATATTTGATTGATGAAGTTATCTATTTTATTGTCACTTAATTATCAGTGCAAGGGATAATTACCTCGAGGCTTCCCTGCTTCAAGCATTTCGCAGATGATACAGATTAATTTAATTATGAATTAATCAACCACCATACCTTCTAATCGTGCCTTTCCTAAACGCCCATCCCAAACGAATCTTCACCAAGGATTGAGTATAGATATTAAAAAATATATATTTGTTGAGTTTTATATTCCTTATCACGACTCTAAGATCCCAACGATCTAATTGGCTTGTTCTAGAATGAGTCGTGTATCGCTTTGATCGGCTTGATTCCGAATTAATCGACTTATTCCGGAATAAGGTGGTGCTCTAAAAGCGATACGGGTAGGTTACGATCGATTAAAATTGGCCACGATTAACCTCAATTTTGGCGTAGAAATTCCAATCGCTATATCCCTTGTACCGCTGGCGTTCAAGCGGGTTTGGTCCGTGCGCAGCGCTTAGGAATGTCGATTTGTCAATAGTAGTAACAATACTAAACTTCAATTATTGAATTAACCACAATGGTTCGAAATCGTGAAACCAAGGGCGAAGATTTTGTTTAACCTACCCAATATCCTAAACTACCGCGTGGGGTTGCAAGAAAATCACCCCCTGAGCCCTCACCACTGCCTGATTTCGAGTATAGCAGAACGACTGACCGCTAACGAATGCGGTTAATTGATTGGTCGAGCTCGGGCCACAAAGTTATTGGACGGGTTTAACTATGCGAGGGATAAGGAGACTTTAGATACATTATTAGCGTACGTAGTAAAACTTTTTATACTCTATGGCGGATATTAGAGCCCCTTTAGACATATAAGATCTTTTCCGGAATGGGGCAATTAATCTGGAATCAAGCCGGTTAAAGCGATACACAACTCATTCTGGAACAAGGATAACTCGTTCCGGAATGAGGCAGAAATGTTCCGGAATATCGTGTCAGCAGTCGGAACAGTTCTCTTGGCCAGAATACATTCACGCGTGGAAGCAGTTGCGAAGAATACTATCAACGCTGTCTCTCGAACGGTCCTCCAGGCACCACCGTCTCTCGCAAGCCCGCCTCGCTACCCACTGTTACAATCCCTCGTGCAAATACGAGCTCTGACTCCACCATGGAGTCAAGGCCAGTGGGATCCTACCCAGCCACTGGCATCGATGTCCTTATTGTAGGCACAGGGTTTGCTGGTTTGACAGCAGCTATCGAATGCACTCGCAAAGGTCACAATGTGCAAATTCTTGAAAGAAATGCAACCACCAACACTGCGGGTTAGTGCCAGTAACACTCAATCAAGATTATAGATCCCTAATCATTCATATAGGAGACATGTTCTTCATGGGCCTCAGCGCAACCCGATTCTTCAAGCACTGGCCGGAGCTCGCAAAAGAGTTTGACTCGATCTCTCTTCACGATACCTGGCTTGAGACATTCAAGCATACCGGAGAAATGATGATCAAGCCTTTAAAGATGTCGGATCGACTGCGAGCTCAAGGATTGGATCCTGATACTCCGCCTGGTACCTTTCAGATGCGACCTCTTGTCTACAAAGTGTTTGTCCGCCAGGTTGAGAAGCTCGGCATCAAGTTAGAATATAACCGCCGTGTGGTTGACTATTTCGAGGACGAAAAGACTGGCAAAGGCGGCGCTATCACTGACGATGGAAAGCGGTACGAGGCAGATGTTGTCATTGCTGCAGATGGAGTTGGCTCAAAGTCGCAGAAGCTTGTAGGCGGGCAAGTTAGAGCTAGGTCTTCTGGCAGAGCTATATGGCGCGCTGCATTTCCCATTGAGCATCTTGACAAGAACCCGGAAGTCAAGGAATTCTTCCATCTGGTCAACGGTACCGAACCTATTGTTCGAACTTGGTTTGGGTATGTTTCGCTTTCTCCCTCATACTCACAGAAACAACTTCTAATTTTGTTCAAGGCCTTCAACATACGCACTCACTCTGACACGAGAAGATTTGATGGTATGGATCATAAATCATGATGTAAGTTTGCTATTTTGGAATTGAAATTACCGTCAAATTTCAGGGCGTAATGCTCATATGAGCTTAGGTGACGGGCAGTGAAGCTGAGTCCTGGAACCACACCATCGAGGTTGATGAAGTGCTCGATGGCATGGACCAAGTCCCCGGTCAAGCCAAATGGGCTCCTATATTCCGCGAGCTGGTCAAATGTACTCCCCCAAAGACTATCATCAACTTCGAGCTACTCTGGAGAAACCCCCAGCCAACCTGGACATCCCCAGGCGCCCGTGTCGTTCAGATCGGTGATAGTGCTCATTCTTACCTCCCTGCATCAGGCAATGGAGCAACTCAAGCAATTGAAGACGCCATATCCATTGCCTCGTGTTTGCAGATCGGAGGCAAGGAGAACATCCCCCAATCAGTGCGCACGCACGTCGGGTTCCGGTAAGTCCACCGCCCCCCTTGGGTCTCCAAAACGGCCATACTCACAGCACTGCAGCTTCGTCCGCAACTCCTGCGCCCAAAAGCTGGGCTTCTCTAACGCCGAGCTCCTCCAAGACACGGACTGGGAAAAAGTGAAGTTCGACCCCCGCCGCGCAGCCCCTAAGCTGCCCAAATGGGTCTGGAGCCACGACCCGGAGGCCTACGCATACGAGAACTACGATAGGGCTGTCGAGTCACTAAAGCAAGGTATCCCATTCGAAGACGACGACCGCATCCCACCGAACTATCCGCCGGGCTACAAGTACGAGCCGTGGAACATTGAGCAGATCATGGATGATATGCGGCAGGGCAAGCCGATTGACTTGGGCCCGGGAGACTGGTCGTGAGTGCCTTGGAGGAGCAGGAGCGGTCATGCCCGGGGGCTGGGTTGGTCCCGGTGATCGGTATTGCTCTTGTTGGATCGGGTGATTGATTGAAGAAATGTTATTTGGCGGATGGCGCGGCTCTTCGCTCCCTGATGTCTCATCCAATGTTGTGCTCTACACCCCACTTGCATCAGCCCAATGGCTCCTTAAAAATATCATTTCCTCTCGCCTGGGATAGACGCATCGTCATGCTTCCGTGTGACACATGGCCTTGGCAGCTCACACTTCTCCTAGGGTTCTGCTGAGAACCTCTTGGGTCTCACCGTGCGGAATTTAGGACTCATCAGCTCACCAGAAGCAGCAGGCCCTTGATCAGACCCTTAATAGACTGCATTAACCTCCGGCCCTGCGGGGATGGACCGTCCTTTCGCCACTGTAGGGAATAAGCAATGTGTTGAGTGATCGAGTTATACCAACCGCCGTTAAATTAAACATAAAGTAAGGGTACCACTCCAACTTGGCAGCCTGTGTCGGATCTCCGCCGGAAAATTAATTGCGATGTTTAGGGGTTGGAGATTGGGCTTGTCTGACTGTTACACGTCAGCTTCGATGACACTTTGATAGCTGCGCGTCGTGCAGGGAATAGCGTAAGCCATACGGAGGCCCATAGGCTTGGCTTTGGGGTGGTTTGCTACCAAGAGGACGGTTCACAGGATCCGGGCAAGGCAAAACTTACACAGTTCTAAGAGTGTGGGGTTGGATGAATATTACATGTTATGTAGGAAGTATAGTATACTGGTAAGCCCACGACATGCCGAAGCTACAGCCAACCCCTAGCTACTTACTCACCTCCTTAGCAACTTACGTGCCTTGTTTATCGGTAGTGGTGAAATTGCCCTTTTTCATTAGCCAGGTCTCAAAGTCCATCAGCTGCGGATACATGGCCATCAGCTTCGGGATGTTCACCCGATATCCGTCCGTCTTCCACCACTCCATCATGAGCCGCATCTCCGCGACGGCCCACAGCAGCGCGCTGCCGAGGAAGTTAAACGTCGTGCCCGCGGGCGCGCCTGTCGTCCTCTGAGACATGGCGCTGATGTCGTCGAAATCCACCTCGCCGCCAGCCAACCCGAGCGTGTGGTGATCCCACTGCTCTGGGTGAGTGAACGTGCGCGCGGCGAAGATGTCAATGTCGGCCGTCGTGATATGCTGCGTCTTCTTCGCGCCGAGCGTATCGCGCAGGGTCGCCAGGAACACCTTGTGCGGGAACCCCGGGGCCGGGTTGTCCATGAAGCCGACGGGATAGAGGACGGTCCAGCCCACGCTGCCGGCGTGGTCGCGCAGGTGGTGCTCGATGTGTTATTTTGTCTGGAAGTGGCCGACGGGCGTCGGGTTGCTCCAGCTGGCTTCGTCGCCGCTGCGCTCGACGCCGCTGTAGACGGAGTGCGTGACGTTGTGCTTGACGTTTTCATCGATGAGGGCTTTGCCCTACTGGATCTCGCTGTCGGTGGTCACGCCGGGGCCTATGGGGACTTGCACGGAGAAGACGCCCTAAATAGGGGCGGGGTGACCTTGCTGGCGGCTAGAAAGATGGCGGGGATGTCATCAAGGTTGCGTTGAATCAGCTTGATGATGGGGGACTTGGCAGCGAGTTTCTGCGCACTGGCTGAGTTGGTATCGCGAGTTACGGCAAGAATTGTGAAGTCGGAGGACTGGGTGAGGAGGGCGTCGATTACAGCGCCGCCTTGCTTGCCCGTTGCTCCGGTTATGGGGAGAACTTTGTCATTGTGCGGGCGACGTGAAGGTTATGTGGGGTACTGAGATTGCGGTAAGGAAGTTCGAATACTTCTCCTGAATTCACTTACGACGGACTTCTGAAAGTACTCAGGCATATACAGAATTCGTGAATGTTTGGAAAGTATGTATATGGAGATTTGATAGTGCCCGCATGGACTTCGTACAGACACGCATTATTCACCAATTGGGAATATTACTATATCCTGGTGGCTACTGTAGTGTACCATTGAATATCATCTCAGCCCGCGCAATCCACACGTGACTCTCAGGTAGCAAGGGGGTCTGGAGATAGGACGACTGGGAACGATTGACGCTTGCATTCAGTATATTGAGCTCATGGTGAGTCGATAGTTTTACTGTCAGATCTTTGGCTTAGCATATGATACGGCATTAAAACTAGTGAGCCACACTTTGTCTAGTGGATAAATAATAGATTTTGGATAGGTCCGTGAAATATGGATTTCGTAGATCTGAGTATAAGATTTCGTGGGAAGGTATTAATAGAAGATATGTTACCGTGGAACGTATATCAGGTCCAAGTATCAAAACTTGTGTTCGAGGATCCGCTGGTCCCTACTTGGCTTAATTCTCTCACATGTGAATTCGACAGAAACGAAAAGTGTAATCGTCATCGAACACTGCAAGGGGATCTAGACCAGATAGGATAGAAGCATATGTTTAAACTTACAGCGTGCAAGGACTGAGCAAGTATCAGACCCTCGTTTATCCAGAGTTTCCCTTAGCCATGTCGACAGAGCTATCGATGCGGATGAAAACGGTGCTGGTTATTTATCGACTGCATGTTGACAGCCGAGTGTACAATCGTGATAACATGCATAGCTGTGGCCACCGCATACAGCCTCCAGTCTCCTTTGGCATGGGGTCTCCACGGTAGGTTACCCAGGTCACGAACCTGTATCCTAATGCCCCCAGAGTGCTGATAGGGCGGAAGAATCTGTTTCCAACGGTCCAGCAGTGAGGCCATTGCCGCCCAAGAAGCCTTGTGCGAGCTAAATGCTTAGGCGAAGAAGGTTGAGGGAAGTCGACAGCAAAGCCGGGACTATCATAAGGGACTAAGTGATGGCGTTTCTTATATCTCTTAGAAGTGTTTTTGGAATGTGGAGAAATGGCAGTAATTATACCAACGAGAATAAAGGAAAATGTGATGCTAGTCACGGCGACAGCTTGTGAGATTGGATATGACATTTTGAAATGAAGTGTAGGTCTTGATTGGAGTACTATTTTGGTGGCGGCAGATGCTTTATTAGTCCTTTGGATTTTAAGGATAACGTTTAAAGAGAGGGCAAAGTTACCATAAATCTGGGACCTCTGTGTTTGTAGTTACCTAGTCTAGCCCGTTTCCCTATATACTAAGCATGGTAGCAATTAACTACCTAGGTAGTGTAGCAGTGCACGGTGGAAGGTGGCTGAATCGATAAAGCCTCAGGGAATCCTTCAATGACATCACGACTGTCACGGCTCTAATAATCAATCATGCGTGCAACAGCCTGGAGTAGAAGAATACGATCAGTGGGTATCTTAATGCCCTTTGTGTTTTGAAAATGCGGAGTTTTTCTTTAACTACACTTTTTTCAACCTACATGAGATTTTACGATGCTTTTGCATTTTATGTTCGCCCTAAGAAAACCTATTGCATGAGTAGAAAGATTGAATAGAAATATAGGGTATAACGATGCCGATCCATAACGCCCGTTCCACACCACTATGCAGTCAGTCTAAGCAATAATGGTATCTAGCACCCAATCCAGCCAGTTTTCCCAAGTCTTCCTATCCCATATGCCGCGCCCGCCCATATCCAGACTCACCTTGTCAGCTAGGACCCCTAACTTAGAAGTATTATCTCCGTTCCCATTAACTTCGCCATTCGTGGCATCGATATTCAAACCCTCTTCTTCTCGCCATTCCCTCTCAGCTTTCTCCGCCGCCCGCCGAATAACCACGTCGTCGTTCTCTGTCCGATACAGATCGCACTTCTCACATTCCGTGCACGCATTCCCGGGATCTTGTCTAAAATGCTGACAGAAATGCGCATAACTCTCTTTCCCGATCTCAGCGCGACACACATAGCACATTTGGTAGCCGCACACGCACGTCAGCTTATTACAGCCTGAGGATTTGACGAAACTGAGGTTGCAGGCCGGACAGGTGCGTTTAATAGCGTCTGCCATGGCTCGCTCGACGGCCACGCGGAGAGCGGTACGCGCTGACTCGTGGCATATGTGGATGTCGTGCCATTCGGTGTTACACGAGAGACAGGAACTTCTTCCGCAGAGAGGAGACTGGCAAATGAATTTCAGACCGCGTCGCTTTCGGGCAAGGCGGGCCATGGAGGCTTCGAATGGTGCGAATACTAGGATTGGATGGGGGAGGAGATAGTTAATTGTGAGAAACAAGAAAAGTAAAAGGACTAGGAAGCGGAATAGCACGCGTAGCATCTCCATATACAGGATACGAAGCATGGAGAAAGCAGAGAGGGCAATGACAGGGCGGTTCTTCAGTCGCCAGGCTAGTCGTGCGTTTGGAAGGCGGATTTCATCTATTTCGGCATATGTGCAGAATGGGCATTTGATCAATGGTAGCTGGCATTTGAGAAGCGTTTCAGATGCGGCGCGCTCTTCAAGTCGGCGCCAGCTGTCCTCGCCGTCTTTGTCTTCTGATAGTGCTCTTTTGATGAATTCAGACGAAATGCAGCCCTGACAGTCCGTCAGGCCATCTGTAACGGGGGCAATGCAGCGGAGTGTGCAGCGCTCGGAGTTGATGTTGCGACCCCAGCCTTGACCGTAGAGAGCAGCGTTGATAGAGTGTCTGATGCACCGGAAGCAGATGTAGTGGCCGTCTTCGTCGCAGGTGGAAATTTGTTCCATGGTGTTAGGTATAAAGCAGCATTCGCAGTCATACAGCTCTCCAGCTTCCTCCGCCTGAGCTTCGTTAAGTTCAATAGCGAGCTCTCGGTCCTTGCTGGTTTGGTCAGCCTTTTGCTTGTTGAGGACAGGTAGGATCAACGTGTCAAAGAGCTCCTTGTCAAGCTCTGCGCTCTTGGTACAAGCAAGTATTGGTATAGGAGGAGCCCCAGTTTTATGGTCCAGAGTCCGCCATGTGACAAGCGGATGATTTTCCGGGGATGGAGGCTTTCGCCTCATTAGAAAGGTAGTGATGGAGAACCTCCATGATTTTGATACTAGAGCCAGTAGCGTGGGTCTGGCCTGTGTGTAGGAATAGTTATATTCCGCTAGAACTGCTCGAATGGTCGAGTGGCTAAGGCCCTTAAATTCCTGATATAACGCAGTTTTGACAGCATTCTTGTAGACTTCGGTTCTGAACCTGTCCTCCAGAGCTAGTGGAGCTCCTCGAGAGTCATCCTTCCTTCCAGCCTTGTATTTGTACGTGTGCTCCATTTCGTGATGCCGTCGCTCCTGTGGCATCCTATATCGTCCTCGTACCCACTTGTTACCGTGTTTCAGAAGGCTTTCGGTGATGACTTGTAGCCTACTCTCCCCGTCAAAACAACTGAGCATCTCTCGAAAGACTTCCACCTGTATGTCGGGGAAGAGATCCGTCAAGGCTTTGAGATCCTCATTGAGATCTCGGAGGTTGGGTTCTTCAGGATCGGGGACAAGTGTTTCTAAATACTGTCGAGATTCATTTGGACTTCGATTGCTTGAAGGAGTACCATCCGGTGTTATAGATCGCCGAGGTCGTTCTTTTGCCCGCCATGGGATTGTCATGAAGACGGAGGTCATGGTTTGGGCGAGTCTGCCTTGAACCGGTGCGGGTTTCTTGTGGCGCAGCTCCGCATTCTCTTGGGCCTGGCAACTTATTAGTGTGAATACCCCCGAATAACTCTATGCCGTTAGATCCATTGATGGAAGTGGAAATCCTATATGATTAGGCGGCGATTTGGCTTTCCTAACTGTCGGGTTGTTGAGTGTGAATGCGTTGTAAGCTTCGCATCGGACGTCAGTCACCCGGTTCCGCGCGGCCTTGATGGCTTAGGCCAGAACACCTGACATATATCGATTACTAGACGGATTTCACCTTGACCATCCACACCCCTTGACAAAAGTTAATTTCGCTCACATATGATTCGCCTGATTTCCACTAGGAGTTCCAGTATGGCCAAAAATAACGCGTTTCAAAACGATTACGATATTAGAGAAGCCTTCAGTTCGTTTCGATGCGTTTAGAGCACACAAAATCTCCCTAGTCTTCCAAATTGTGCATCACATATACGATCTCGCAAGATATGACAAAAGATGAGGGGATTTACATGAAGTCCCGCCTCTGCGCTGTTCAAGATCGACCTCTTATGCTACCTAACCGGCAGTGAGTGGTTCCTACTAAGTAAAAGTTGGCATAGCTCATGACTTAGTATACTTACAAGGCATCTCACTGTGAGCACTCCATCGTCTTCTCCGCCAACACAGGATGCACGGCAGCCTCCCGCAATACGCAATGGTGCATCCCCGTCTCAAGCCTTCCGTGAGCGCTGCCCGTGCCCGTACCCCCGCTGTAACCGAGAGTTTACAGGGAGCTCCAGGAGAGGCAACATGTCTCGACATATAAGAACTAAACATGGAGCCCCCAGTAGTTCTGCTCAAGAGTACCCTTGTTCCAAGCAAGGATGTGGAAAGACGTTTAGGAGGAACGACGCGAAGCTGAATCACGAGCGGAAAGAACACCCTGAGTTAGATCGTCTTTCTACAGTTCCTAGAAAGCCGCGAGAAACACGGTTCTTTAGAATAAATATATGGTAAATCAAACGACAACTATGGCTGGGGGTCAGAGATTTAGGATAATTCTATTTAATTACTCGATTCCAATATGGCCAGTTCTTCGTCGACGGTCGGATTAAAACGGATTCCTGACATCTTGGATATGTTCCAGTATTAATGATATATATGATGCGAGTGACCTTAAAACCTTGATATTTCATTCAAGGATTATATTCTATGTTGTCCTTCTCCCAAGCATTCTACAGCAATTGGATAGAGCGATGAAGGGTTAAAAATATTTAAAAGGTCTCAATAGTTATTCTGAATCGTACCAGAATACCTTGCTAATTATCAGTACCTAAGCGAGTTGCAGAGCTAGGGCACACCACGACATGATGTGCAGTCAGTCCCCGGGGGCTGTGTCGCAATTCCAACACAACTCACTTCGTCACCTCTATCAAACAATCTCATGCGCTTTAGTACCGCCCTATATCACCCAAGGGAGGTGTTTGTTTCACAATCCATACCCGCAATACGGTGACCGCCGCTCCATTCACGAGTATTTACGATCTACAAGTGTTCAAGGCCGCGGAATTTGGTCCGACAGGTACCAAAGACCACCTAGCCGATTTAGAGGCTACCAAAACTACTTGACCATGTGGTACCTAGCCGTAGCGCGAAATGTTGCTCAGAAACCCCTTCCCAGAAGAAGCTCTTCTAATGCATATAATGTAAAGGATGCCGATGCAGCCCTAGAGTCATTTAATCCGGTTCGAAAAGCACAAAGCCAAATCTAGCTTTTCCGCAATAGTTCGTACTCGTTCAGATGTTTTACCATCCATTTCTCAGCGCCGGTTGCAGCGCAAAAGAACTTTAGAGGTGGACGTTGGGTTTGCCTTAGCAAGAGATAAGCACAAGAGAAAGAATCGTCGTATTGACCTTACCGGCCTAGCTTAAGTCTTGGGTAACCGTTCGTATGAAGGTGATAGAGTACTGCTCAATTATGGGAAAAGATCTAAGAACGACGACTTCCGGAAGCATTCTTTAGCAAGCTTAATCAAAAATAAAGTAAAACCACAAAGTCCACGAGCACTGTTAGATTCAATAAGGACCGACATCCCAGCTTCCAAGGTCGCACAGGTTGAATCGCAAAACGGAGATACCTACACTACCAAGTTACACAAAAACCTAAAAGATGAACGAACTCTAGCCTCATCGATAGAGCGAAGCACTTCGTCGGAAATTCTCAATCAAGCAGCACAGACTGCTGAATTCAACAAGGCCCTCGGGGCACAGAGATCAAGCCGAGAGCGATATCTGAACGACTACTGGAAGCGACAGCACGAGGCCCCCGTTGCCTTGCCACAACGTCAAGGTACTGTGGATGGCAATCAGGACTTTAACTATGCTCAACTTGCCTTGCAGCAAGCGGAAGCTTCACGAGTGCAAGACCGAGGGCAGCTTGTTGTTTCTACGAGCAACAACCTCAACGCGAACCAGGCCATGGGCGCCTTTGGATCTATAGGCACACCTCAACCTGGACAAGCCCCTGGAGGCATCAATCAAATAAGTAATTTCTCCCTTAACACTCCTCAATTTCGAATAAGTTTTGGAGAAAGCAACAGTCATTAAATATCGTCTATCTCTGGTCAATCAAAGTTGGCGAATTATTTTTGATCCATTTACGGAGAGGGGTCGAAGATTGTTCTCTAAGTTTAATGCTTTTAAAGAATACTTGGATAAACTGCAAGTTCTTAGGATGCTAATCAAGCGGGAACAGCCAAAGAGTCCACTACAATAGTCAAAAGCCCACCTGCAATATCCATCCGCCAGAATCTTCTAAGCGGAACTTACGAAACAGGCGCTGTCGGGATATTCAAGGAGACAGAGCCAGTATTGTGTATAAAATACACAATCTCCGAGGATATGACTAAGGGTGAGTAAGCCCGAAACAGGGCTCGTCTCAGCTATTGTAGATCGACCAAGGATTTTAAGGAGTAAAAGATCGAGTGTATTAGGTCAACGTAGGCGAACTCTCGATCAAAGGAAAAATGCAGCACTCATGCGGGAGCCTGCTCCAACTGTGGAAAGCGCAAGGAACGGGTATGTGAACCTAAGACCTCCCGTATTAATTCCCGTGACTTACGCTTATTTTGACTCTAGGGAATTATTCTAATTGGCTGAAAGTAATTCAGAACTTCCTCTTCTCCCCCTTTTTCGCCCATGCCGTCGCTAAAACAATACTGTTTCTGCGGGGATCCGGTCGATGGGATTTGGTAAGATCGTACAGGTGGAATCTCACGATATTTGACTGGGGCGCGAACAGCCTGAAGTTCTTAGCCAAGCATGGGCGTTCGCTACAATTGCTATGAACAGTTAGTGGCAATCAGGCGAAATCACTTTTGCCTAAGGGGGGTGACGCTGGTCGTGCACATAGCTGTAAGATGAAACTTAAGAACTTCTAGTAATGGCCTAATTCATGGGAATCTTGGAACTGCAAATATCTAGTTGAGGAATTGGGGTTCATCCTTTCAAAGATATATAAAGGTGTATGGGTGGGCAATTTAGAGAGTAGGTATTAATACAAGGACGCAGTGTCCCATGCCGTGTTTCCCTCAACTAGATAAATATCTATAATCACATCTGAAGCAATGCACAAAGAACTCCGCAAATATGCCATACCGCCGATCCACCAGGACCAGAACGCCTCCTCTAAGAGGCCTATAACACGCACTCAGAACTTCCCACTTTCTCTCCTCCCAATTCCAAGTCCTCTGTACTGCGCGAACATTTCAGGCGCTACTGCTGATCCTCTACCCTCCCCAAATCCACTAGGTGTACTCATACGTTTCAGAGGACTTCCTTCTCTCTTGGAAGGAGTGCCCTCTCGCCTTCTTTCTCCATTACCATCCTCACGAAGGAAATTCGTTGATGCAGCTTTACGCAGGGGTGAGGCGGCATGTGAATAAACACCCAAACTGCCTCCGTCTCCACTCCCAACTCCGGAAGGCCGGAACTGAGGCTGACGGATAGCTGTCGGGGTCCTCGAGGGACGGATGGGAGAAGAGTCACCCACTGTAGATGTAGCTGCGGATACAGGTGGAAAATAGCCGTTTGCAGGAGTTCCGAGTGACGGGGTTATAGAAGATCGTGGAAGGTGTAGATTCTGTTTCGAAAGGAGATTGTCAGGATCATATTGCGGAGCATAGCTCGGATTAGGGTTTGTGCGAAAACCGCGGTTGATTATAGTAGTTGGAGTATATGTGTCGACTTCGGTGGTGATTGCGCCAGAATCGCGTCGATTTGATGGTGGCGTCTGAGTCCCGACGTTGCGAACAGGTTTTTGTAGGGACGGATGCACGAATTTTGTGTCGTATTCGTGCAATACCTCCTTGTGTATACGAGCAGAATCCCTCGACTGTTGGGAAAACGACGCCTGAAGCAAGCTCAACTGCACAGAGAGCAAAGCTGCTAGAATCATTGTAATTACGACCGTCACACTAGGCCGTGGGTCTAGTGATGTGACGGGCAGGAAAAGCCAGTATACGAGGACGTGGCCTGGACTGAAAAGGCAGAACAACTGAAGACATAGCGGGCTTGGATTCCACACTGCCAGCTCCCAAACATCCCTTGTAGCGTCCGGGTGAGCTCGAGATTCAGCATTTGTTGATGCTATTATGCTAGAAAGAAGCCGTAGAGGCGAAGATGATATGGGTGACGAATCGACGCGGACACGGTGGGCCGAAGGAGTGGAAGGAGGTGCATCAATGGATTGCTCGAATAAACGGTAATGACGCCGACGGTAGAATGTATAGAAAGCGTTGGAGAGAGAAATTAATGTAAGAGAGTGGACGATAAACATCGACTAAATGTTGCAAGAGTCAGCATTTGTAATTTAGGGTGAAAGAGTCGCTGTTAGCAGACTTCCAAATTCATGAAATGAAACAAATGCAAAGGAACGCCTACAAGCCATAATAGCCAACCACTCCCTCTTCTGCTTCCATAGTCTCCAAAAACATCATCATCTCCGGAACTTCTTGATACTCCTGTGTTCGCTTTCGCAATGATGAATACCAGGTTCACTCCTACACCGATCGGTATAGCCCATGCTCTCTGAAAGTCATCCCAGTCGTTGCCATTAAGCTCCTCCGAGACCCATAATAGAAAATCCCACGGATTCAAATACGCCTTGATACGCTCAGAAAGCGGCGCACGGCGTATGAGGCGGGGCATTAGAGCGGTGTTTGGTGGTGAGGTCGCGGGAGGCGAAAACACGTCGAAGAGAATCAAGAAGTAGATATATAAAAGTTCTCCATGAAATGATCACACGCACTTACAAAACGTAAGAAATGGCGTTCACTTCATTTCTGTTAGTGAAAATGGAGTGATCACAACGTTTGTAAACAATGTACTTTGAAATGTCTCAGAACGGCTAATAGTTGTTCCGGATACGCAGCGTATCATCCCGCGATAGCTTGACCTCTTTGCGACACCAGCTTCACCACCAGAAAGCATGGCAGCTCCAACTTCCGCATACAAGGATAGGCAGTTTCTTGCAGTCATTGGGGATGAAGTGGAGCCTCACTTTCTAGCTCTCTTCCCAGCCATACTAACTTATATCTCAGGACTCGGTAACAGGTCTACTTCTAGCAGGCGTTGGTGTAAGCTTAAACCCTTCCATACTCCATGTCTTAGCTAAAAATTGATTTAGCATGTTACGCAACCCCCAGACTCGCAGAAAAACTTCCTCGTTGTCGACGCTAAGACCGAGAACTCGGCCATTGAAGCTGCATTTGACCGCTTTACGAACGAGCGGAAAGACATTGCCATTCTTCTTATAAACCAACACGTAAGATATGCCATTATCAATGCTTTCAGATTGCTTCTGTTCTTTCTCCGTATCAACTTCTCTATTCTGCTATAGAAACAGTAAAACAACCCCGCTAACACGACGTGATTTCCAGATCGCAGACCGTATACGTCACCGCGTAGACACCTACACAGCTGCCTTTCCTTCTCTACTCGAGATACCTTCTAAAGACCATCCTTACGACCCAGAGAAAGACAGTGTACTGAAGCGCGTCAGGCGGTTGTTCGGAGAATAGATTACCTTATTCTCCTTGCAGCTTGTCTTTCAGCAATCAATAACTCCATAATGTCTAAGAACATTCATTTACTGCGTCCAAATGAATCATATGTTTGTGTAGTCATATGGGTGTTGAATGTAGGAGTATATGAGCCAGGGTGGTGGAATACTCTTGTAATGGCCTTCTCTGTTATTATCAGAGAAACATTGTGGATATATTGACTGGCTGCTACGGCCAATAAAGTATACGGATCAGGATTTAGGCTGTGTCGTAAGACAGCATCCTTGAGGTGCATCAACAAGATATCCAAAGCCAAGAGTAAAAATGATCATTTATCTTTAATATGCTCCATCGATAATGATTCGGAAGAGACCGAATCGCGTCCGTAACGACATTGGAAATAGACCCTTGTTTCTTTAGAATGCGCACTAGTACAAGTGTAAAGAGAATCCGAACTGAAAGACACAGTGGTATCGGAGTCCATTCCCAAGCGAGAGCAAAGGAACTTCAAAAATGCAACATAATGAAAAGGCAATCTCGCCATTATCTCGTATCATCCAAACTTAGAAGTTCAAGTCCTCAGTACTACAGCTTCGCAATTCACTCTTTCCTTCAATTTACAGGCCTTACTATATCCTAATCCTCATATACCTTAACGATGCTAACAATTGTAAGCTCCCTACATGAGCTCGCCATCTCTTTATTTGCCGAAGTGAACATCAGCAGTGAGACAAGTGATCTTATCACCATCCTTGGTGAAAACGTCGGCCATAACATGGTACTCCCCCTATACACGCGATATTAGCCTTTCTGTCTTCCCCATCCACTCTAGAGATAAACATAATGTTAGACGTACTGAGGGGATCTGGCTGGGCAAGTTCACACTCTTAGTTAACTCCAGCGGGCCCTTCTCGAGTGGACACTCGAGATCTACATTCTTGACTTGATTACATAGGTCCGTTTCCTGGTTGATGAGCGTGATGAGACCGTATTTGACTTGCAAATGGATCTTGGCGCCGTTTTCGACAGTTTTCTTCAGCACGCCCGTTGCTTTGATATCGAGAGTTTGACCACTGTATGAGAGTATCAAATTAGCACATGACAACAAAGGTGGATATATGCGGTGGGTAATCATAGCAGAAGCAGTAGACGCAGAGGCAACGCTACTTCTCAATCCGGCTTCTGTGTGGCTGGAGAGTTTACAGAGAAATGGAGTGGAATAGCTTACGCTTCCGGAGGATTAGGTGATAAATCGACGGAATCAATCTCCAGAATGTCGGTGGGTGGATTTGAGCAAAAGAGAAGCGGGTTTTCGCCAGGCACTTCCACACTGTTCTCCTTCACAGAGACTTGATTTCCATTAAGCCATGACGATCGGGCAGAGACAGTGATGGTAAGAACAACCGGGAGAAGAAGTGAAGTGAGCTTCATCGTAGGCGAGTGCTACTCTGGGAGAATAGTGAGGTGGTTGAGGTGGAGTGTTAGCGGAAGTGAGCGTTGAAGCTGGAAGCTGGTGGTTGCGGTGGTGATAGCGATAATGAGGCTGGGGCGAAATGGCGCCGCCTTCGCTTGCTGCGGAGTCCAAGCGCGGGCGGAAAGCGCCGCGATTTTGTTGGTCAGGCTGTCAGACGAAGCTTTCCTGCCTGCGACCTTTGCCGTTTCCTCTGCCCGATACGGTCACCTGGCACAAAACTCCCGCCGACTCTAGCATTCTCGTTAATTTCCTTTTTCAATCACGTTTATATCTTACCTAAGCCTTATGTCTTTGGATAGGGTCACCGTCATTACTTCTGCCTATCCCATATTGATTTCAATGGCAAAAGCAGGTAAGTGGCTGAAACAATACATAATGTTAGGCAAAATGCCGGTAGGTTCCTTATACGGATATCTCCACAGCTAGTTAGGCAGTAAGTGAAGGAAAGAAATCTGACTACCTATGTTGTCCTTCAGTACGCTTCAATGGAGTAATTTAAGTGCAATTCCCCCTGAAAGGATTGCTTGAACCAAACTACACGCGTATGACAAACACCATGTATGTTTCGAGAACCATCATACCACCATCTGGAATTTGAACTTGTCATCTCTAACAATCTCCTCCTTCTGCGCCTCTAATCCAGCTATATCCCAGTTTGAAACGATGAGTCTCCCGCTCAGCCACCTCTCCGTGTCTTTGTAAGCCACACGAGTACGGCTGCTGGAATGCTTGCCTCATGTTGGAGATCTAGACACCAGTTTGCATATTTATCACGCACCCGTTTCTGGAGGAAGTTATACAAGTTTGCAACTCAGCCGGCACTTTCTGGGGACGTGCTCATTCTTTGTTGGAACACCTCCAGGATGCAGCGCATATGCCACAAGACCTTGATCTTTATACTCATTACCAAGGAATTCGATGAACCTTTTCATCGCAAGCTTGCCCATGCCCATGCTAATAGAATAGCTTGCAAAAATACGAGGACATGCTTGAAATGGCAATCACAGCCCTTGCGCCACCTTCGGTAGCTAGGAGCAGTGAGATCAGAGTTCATGTGACTAGATACACACCGAAAACATTAACGTCAAACGTTTTCCTAAAATCCTCAGGATTGCTTTTCGTAATGAGTTTCCATCCAGCCTCATCGAGAAAGGCTGCGTTGTTCACAATGACATCCAGTCGGCCTTGATGCTCCTCGCGAATAGCTTTTGCGAGATTCTCCACATCTGATGTTAGCGTTACATCATACTTCACGACCTAGACCTTGGTTTTCGGGGATATTCCAGGTACACGGCGTGTAACGCATCGGGCTCATCCTGTGAACGAGCTGCAAGAACAATCCCGCTCGCGCCTGCTTGAGCGTAAGCTACGGCGTACGCTTCTCTGAGTCTGCGGCCACCTCCAGTAATCACAACCACAAAAGGGTTCGGTAGAGTGACCTTCTATTTCGGTAAACGGGCTATTATGATATGCTTTGTTTACAAACATCCCCGTGTGGGCCTGCGGAGCGGCGACTTCTTTAGCCTTCATTATGCTCAATTGTTCAAAGGCTGAGATTAAAAGTTGAAGATACTTTTAAGATGACATTGAGGATTTGATAATTTCTCAGCAAATTAGATGGCAGTAATGATGTGGTGACTAACTAACATTGCATTTGAAACTCAGCGAAGGATCTAGTGCTGATATATGATATAAGGCGTTCCACGAGACATGATCTTTCTTCTAAAAGAAGAAAACTCTGCAAGTGACGACCAATAAGTACAAAGATATTAATAAGGCAAGTGTTCATCCTTTAGATCTGCAATTTGTTAATGTTAAAATTCCACTAATGACCTTTAAGACTTCTGGAGGGCCAAATAAAACTCGGATTGCATTCTATCCAAGATAGCTCATTAGTGCTGGTGAATGAGAAAGTGGTGAAAAGACCATTCAAACATTCGCTGGAAACAATCATAGAAGTATCATTAGCCTCCACCTTCAGTAGCGGTACCAAACACCTCCATAGTGTGCTGTACTACCTTCTCAATTCCGTCTTTCTCCCTATACCTCTCAAGACGTGCGTGGCTACGGAGTATATCGCCATCCCAATTTACACAATAACAACCACTTCCCCTCTCACCATTCGAACCAATGGCAATTTCGATGTCTCCCGGGAAAGATGATCGCCTGTCTACCGCAACCAAAGCTGGACATACTTCCGACGTCGCATGAAACAGCATCCTCTCACCCGTCTCACTAACCGGAACGCAGAACAGTTTGATCAGCGGAAACAAGACCCATTTGATCAGCCATTTCACAAATCCCGGGAATTCGCTTTTCTCCATTTCTTGCGTTTGCACAAGGCGATGTGAGTAAGAACTTGCGATGACTACGCAGGGAGAAAGGACGCATCTAAAGACGGAGACACCATCGACATACCATTTCGCCCCGCAAATGTCAGATATCCCTGAGACATGAACAGTAAATCTACTCTCTGCTCCTGGCTTTTGATTTCCTCACACGCTGAGTCCACATTCTTTAGCAATGAGACGTCTTTCTGAATGAAAATGACCGTCGATTCCGGGCTTGAATCTTGACACAGGTTTATAATAGCCTCAGCCGCAGTCTTGTTGCGCCCGACGATATAAACCGTACATTTCTCGCCATGTGCGGCGAGAGCTTTGACAGTTGCTTCCCCAATACCCACCTACAAAAACGGCCACGAAACCGCTGCTGCGAGCTTTGAAGGCTGCGTTTGATGAGCGGATGTTAGCGAGCTTTACCATGGCAATTTGGCACTGCTGCTTTAGAAAGCTATAAATGTGAAGGTGAGTTTATTTTGTTTGTGGTGGGGTGTTACTGTCGTATTCTGTCAACCTGGTGCCGATCACTACTATATTAGGTTAGATCAGAGGTGCCCGTATACATAGCCTCATTTTCTTCGTAGGTCAATCTACATACGAGTTCGTTCGACATATTCACTTCCTCACTTCCTCACTTCCACAACACCTGCACTTCGAGCCGGCCCATCAGACGCTTACTTCTCTAGTGCCACATCCACACCGCCTTGTCTATCAAATATAGCTCCTTCTCTAACTCTTAGAGTTTCGGCGAAATACTTAGAGGAACCCGTTTTCGCACGTCAGTGGGACCAGCAACCGGCGAAGGAAGGGCTTCTCAGGGACCTTCTTTGAATATGAACCGTTGCATAGGAGGATATTCGCGGGAATGCTAGACGTTGAATGTGGAAATGAACTGTTATTCCAGATTACCTCTGTCGGTCCTACTAATCCAACTCAATATTAGGCTACTTCTTATATTTAGGGAGCGCCGGTCTTTAGTAAATATATAACCGTTAAGGGCGTAACCTTCGCTATTACTAAAAACCTCTAATACTCTTATACTTTCTTCCACCTCTATCTCTCCAGGTCAAGAATACCTCCTCTAGATTAGCGCCATGTGAATTTACTAGCAAAACTTAATCTAAAGAACTCTTAGCTTCCTTTAATATATTTACGGAAGAGCGATTTTTATACTTGTGTGACTAGAGCCCTCCTAGCACAATAACGAGTTAGCCTTCCATGTACTTTTTTAATCGACAGCCGGAGAAAATGGCCTCGAGGGATAGGGCTAGTAATAATAATGACTTGTATCGATTGGTTTTTAATTTGGTGGATAACCAGTTAGCAGAGCGGAAGTAGTATTTAGGCTATATTTGGTGGCCCATTTACGCAGGCTTTTTCGGACAAATAGGAATTACATCTCTCTAGACCCTGATGTGGATCAAGTTGGTGGTAAGTTTTTTTTGTTCTTTGAAGGCCAGCTTCTCTATAACCTAAGAGAAAAGGGTAATGGCTCACATTAGTTTATCGGTGGTAAGTCTGCTCCCTCAACTGCAAAAGAGCTATATTGAAACATAAGTTAGAATGCTACGTTTATGGACTTATCGATGGTGAGGCTCTGGGATATAAAGAGGATGGTACTGTCAAAAAGGAGGAGTTTATCTTGGCTTAGGTTGAGGAACGAGATCTGGACACATAGTCTTGTTGCTACAACACTGTCTCAAATGTTACACCTAGATCCCCAAAACTAAAGGCTGTAGGACTCAGTGCATAGCTCTCATGACTCCTTAAACTCCTCTGGCGTATCCTCCTGCCGTCTCCAATGCGCCTTCCGCACTGCCTCTGTCCCGCTCATCTCCTCAAACACGCCTTTCAGCCTCGGAAACTTCCCCAAATCAACGCTAAACCGCTCGACAGCCCACACAGCAGGGACCAAGCACACATCGGCCAAGGTAATCTCGTCGCCGACCGAGAACCGACCTGCCGTCTTCTCAAGCGTCGCCTCGTACGCCGCGAACCCGCGCTCTATGAAGTGCCTACACCACTCCGCGGGATCCTTGCCCAGCTGTTGCACGGCAAGGATGATGCGCCGGTTCGTGATAGGCTGGATGTCGCACGCGACGATGTTTACCAAGGTGCGCACTTGCGCGCGCTCGAGTGCGCGCTCTGGTGCTGGGAGCAACGGATGCACGCCTGGGAACGCTTCTTCGAGGTACTCTAATGCGGCGATCGATTGGCCGATTAAGAATGATGTGTCGGTGTCTAGCCGTGTGAGGACGGGGACGGACGCGGAGGGGTTGATGGCTGCGTAGGTGGAACTTAGTTGCTCGTCTTTGAGAAGATTGGTCACGGTTGTTGTATAGGGGATTTGCTTGAGAGCTAGAGCTATGCGAAGACGGCCTGAACAAGAAGAGCGAAAGTATGTGTGCAGATGGAATTTAGGGGTTTGTGATGCCATGATATTTAATAGTTTATGATAATAGATATATGCGAATATGACTGGATAAAGCTGCGAAATGTTAAAAGATATGCTTGATTGTATTTAGACAATATTTGGCCGTAAAGTAAAGTCGTTTTATAGCTTAGAGCTTAAAATTAAAGTTAAAGTCATGCTTTTATACTATGTGCGGATTAAGATTAAAATATATGCTCGTGACGTTGCTTACATAGCTAAGCGGAAAGCTTTGGTAGCTAGGTAAATTAATTATAGAGTTTAGCTTTAAGCTAGAATTATTATAAATTAGTAAACTCTTAGTTAAATATAGTATACGCTAAAACTAAGTTAGAGCTCTATTAAAGGCTCTACTAGCTATACTACTTGCCTAATTAGGATAGCTAGCTAACAGCGTAATAGTTAGCGGATAGTAAGCGATCTAATTAACGCAGTTAGTCAGCTATAAAGGCTGGAGCTCGCAGCTAGCTAGCTGTTGGACACACTGAATGTAAGCTATGCGGAATGTAAGCCATGCGATAACCTACCTGAACCATTCTCTGTATTTGTAAGGATCTATTTCAGTATTGCCGTGAGGCCTGAAGGTGTGCCTGTCTTACCCCTTTGGGAGCATTGGGTTTAATAATCAGGATTTACACACCGTTGCTTGTGTCCTGTCATCCATTGTAGACAGATCATGTATAGTACAACAACACTATTCAAAATCCTCCTTGCGATGTAAACCAAGCCCAGAAGTCTGAAACTGATAAATAACTCATTCCTAACTTACCCGCCGCCAGCTACGGGAACGATCGGAGATTTCCCCAATTCCCCGCATGCCGGACTTAGCCTCAAAGGGCGTGACAGACCAGTGTGTCCAACAGCCAGCTAGCTGCGAGCTTTAGCCTTTATAGCCGACTGACTGCGTTAATTAGATCGCTTACTGTCCGCTAACTATTACGCTATTAGCTAGCTATTCTAATTAGGTAAGTAGTATAGCTAGTAAAGCCTTTAATAAAGATCTAACTTAGTTTTAGCGCATGCTATATTTAACTAAGAGTTTACTAATTTATAATAATTCTAGCTTAAAGCTAGACTCTATAATTAATTTCCCTAGCTACTAAAGCTTTACTAGAGGCTCTGCACGGAGTTCTACTAAAGGTTCTACTAGGAGCTCTACTAGAGAGGCTCTACGAAGCTCCTTAAAGCTCTATACGGAGCTCCGCCAAGACTCCGCATAGAGCTCTACCAAAACTCCGCATATCGAAACTTCTATTGTTTGTGAAGCAACATTTGCAACTGCTGGGTTCCGGGATCAGGTAACACTAATTATGCCCCAAGATGGATCGGCAAAGGAAGGGAAATTATCAGACTGAATGTCAATATCTTGCGACCTACAACACTGGCCTTGAAACTCGTCAGCATTTTTCATAACCATGTTTGTACGAGAAAGATTTCATAACTTACATCTATCCTTCACTATAAAATCCATTGACTGAATCTCGTTCCACACGGCAATTGTTCGATTACAGAACACGGCCTGATTGCTATCGCTCTAACTTTTGTGTAGGTCGTAAACCTGCCACGGAATAGCAGCCACTAAGTCGTGCGAGGCCATACTATGTCCGCACGCGCCTATGCCCTGGTTAAAAAATGTCAGTTCACCATATTAAAGGCTAGTGGGTACTACGCCCCCGGTCCTAGAGTCACCGATGTTAAGGCTATAGTCGGGATCAAGAGTGGGCTTGATCAGGATAGTGGTGTTAATGAAATTCCGTTCACATGACCCGGCTAATGAGGGATATGACTAGGTCACTGGGAATGTTGTGATGGCAGAAATCGTTCGAGGACCAGGGTTCAGTAAACTAGCAGGCGTTGAAAGTGTGGTATTGGTTGTTGACGCAGCGTAGTATATGGAAATGGTAGATGTTGTAGTACTTGGTATAATAAGTGTTGCGAAGGTGACTAAGGCGATATCCGGAACAGCTATATCGGACATGAATGGAGTGGAATATTCTGCAAATAGTGTGTTAGTGGAGGGTGACCCGGGTTGTGTCAAATTTAGAACCCATGATACGATGGAAGAGTCGCTAGTTTGCTCACTAGGTCTTCAACGCTTTTTATATAACTGCTTAAACTAGGATCATCATACGTAGTGCTTGTTGTTGTCGCCTGGTCGGGAGTATTTATGGGTCTGGCGATATCTGGTGCGCTTGTAGGCGTCGCTTCGTTTGGCACGCTGGCGGAGCCTGCAGCACTCGGACTGCTAGCTGATACCATATAGTCTATCGCGTTGGATGGAAATGCATTGTCTGATGTACTGCAGTCAAAGGTCGGATCTAGCCTAGAAGGAGTGGGCACGGAATCGCTCACGTTCTCACAAAACTGGCTGAGAATTTGTTGGAGTTCCTGAAAGCTGGTTTCACCAACTCCATGATTGAATTGAGCCGTACTTTCGCAAACATTGGTAGCAGAATTAAGATAATCATGATAGTATTGTTCTGCGTCACACTGTAATACGTCTGAGGGATAAGAGATTTCTGAATTCCGACAAAAACATGTGAGACTCTTATGCAGTGCCAAGTAGTTGAGATCTTTGATCTCTTGCTGAGATCTTATGCTCAGACATGTTTTGTTGCCGAGCAAAAGGATTTGTTGGTAAAATTGCCAGTATGTGGCCCTGTGATGTAGTCGATGAGGGGACTGTGGAGAGAAATAACTGCTCAAAAACTTCGTGGAGTTTTACGTAGGAGTTGTAGGCGTAGAAGATTTCGGCGTTGAAACAACTATAGATAGATCTGGTGTCTGCGACGTCGGGAGTTTAGTCCTAAGATTAAGATATTTGTCAAGTTTCTTGCACTCCATAATCGAATATGTAACAAGTGTGGCAAGTAATACGGTTAAGGTAGGATAAACGAAGTAGTAAACCATGGTTATCAAGTCGTTCTTGCTACTTCGTTGGTGGGGGATGCCTGGTGGAGACCTAGGGTTCAAGTATGTTGCAGGTTTAATTTGCGCTTCCGTGTCTAGTTGTTTGTTTCTTGGTCGAAGCGGAGCTGGTTTCATTTGGGTATTTATTACTTCTTCGCTAAAGACGGATTTCCTTGTTAGCTGTTCTTACGTAGTCTCTTTGGAACTAGAAGCTGTTCGGTAGGAAGCTCTAGGAGTCGAATGCGTATCTATGCCGAATGATCTTGCCTTAATGATTCTGTCGACCTGAATCGGACTTCCTTACCACCATCGAACTACTGTCTGACGACCTAGATCGTCTATACGAACTATGTCTCATCGAATGTCTCATCGAACGTCTCATTACCTGTTTCCATTAACTATGACCTACTGAATGACGTCGTCGTCATTCTATTTGTTACCTATCTAAAGTATATAGAGAGCTTCTAGAGCCCTCTTTAATAGACAGAGTCCTCATCCTTATTCTACGTTCAACAGATTCGAATGTCTCAATTAAATGATTCTTCTCTGCACTGTACTAACGGTGTAAGTGTGTTGAGGTTAGCTGTGCAGAACTGCTGCTAATGAGTTAGAACCCTTCAAATCATTTAGAGGAGCAAGTGTTATAGGCCATGGGTTGTGGGTCATATTTTTCTGAAACTATGAGTATTTTACATTAGCAGCTCTGGCTATAGTTTAAAGCCACGCCCAGGTTACGGTCACTCTACCCAAAGTTGGGTCAGCAAGCTTCGCAAACATTCCAGGGCTAACATCAAGATCATCTGGTTGGCAGCCTGTACCTGGAAGAGCAAGTTAGCACATGCAGCTCCCCACACCTGAACAATGCTTAAAGACCGATTCTCGCAATCACTTACATCTATCCACAACTGTTAGATCCACGCTTTTCATAGCGCCATTATCATTTCGCTCTGCCCTAATTTTCCTACCACATAGTGGATTTGCGTTTGGATTTGAGCCTCCTTGAACGGCATCAAAAACGTAATGGCTGACTGCTACGATAGGATCATCATCGCCAGAGACTACGCCGCATGCACCCATCCCAGGACCGTAATATGTTAAATCGCCAGTATATGTCTTAGAACCAGTTGGTAAGGGTAAGTTTTTATGCCTACGCGCGGTAAGAGGCTGGTCAAAACGACTCAGGGGAAGCTGGCGCATACTTTGATTTATAGCTAAGGCCAACAGCCAGTCCGATTATAAGAGCAAGAATGAGAAGAAATATGACGCCTATGATTATGAGAAAGGTCCGGCGACTGCGACCAAGATAGCGTTTGTGTGGTGAGAGTATGCTATCGAAGCGGTCTGCGAAAGTTGGTCCTCTAGTTGCGCCAGCTCCAATTCGAAAGCGTGAGGGTTTCCTACCCTCCTCCGGAGGAACTTCCCAGTCTGGGCCATTGTTCATGTATGCTGGAGGAGCTTCTTTTGGGACTTCATCTACGGTCGCCATGTTGCTAAACCTTCCGGTGCGTAGAAGGTTGAATGGTGCGAAGCAATTGATTGTATTTGATATGATTGAAGGAGAGTGGTGATTTATTCGATATAATTCACAAGTTTCGAAGCATGTTTATGAACGAGTGGAAGTCCAGTGCGCAATTCACCAGGCAGGGTACGTCACGAATGCGCGCAACAAGAGTGGAAATTTGAGTGAATCTTGGTGGGGTGGCTTCAGGTATATAATATTCAGCTCCACGCGAAATGCCAAGAATTATTTTGGACCGCTCTGACATTCAACCAATATGACCCTTTAGAATTCTTCACCCACTTAGAAAAACCCCTAGCGCTCTCTAAAGATCTGCATACGGAGCTTGCAGGCGAGCTTTAATGAGCTCTCACCATCAAATACCTGCTCTCCACCTCTCATTAACACCAATCTGACGTATCCGGACAAATTCACTGTCGAAGAGTCTAAACCTCCGCCACCTCCAGCACCGCGATCTTCCACATTTCGCCCTCATAACATGGCGGAGCAGACATTAAACATACCCCAGATCCTTGTGTTCCTTGTCATCACGTCTCTCCTCATCCGATGGCTGTTCTCAAAGCCTTCAGGTAGCAGCACACGACTACCCGCCGGGCAGTCCCGGGGTTTCGGAGTAAATCCTGCGCACGTAGACCAGTTATCACAAATGTTCCCACAATTGAGTCAGAGGGATATCATGTGGGATCTACAGCGAAATGGAGGAAATGTGACTGCGACAACGGAGAGAGTGTTGAGCGGAAGAGCCTTAGAAGTGGTGAGCCCCTCTGACTGTTCATGATGGCTTCGTGAAAAGTCGCTTGGACTCCCTATGCCATCAAACTAGATTCCTGCTTCTCGATGAGCTATGATGCTAACTTGCTATGTGCTATACAGCCGCCACCCTCTTTCCAACCGCTAAACCTTCGCCCCTCAAACCCCACTTCCCGCACGGCCACTCCCTCATCAAGACCGGCACACACAGATCTGATAACACGCTACAATCTTGCCTCGAAAATCAACACTCCAACCTCCGACGAATCCCCTTCAGAGTCAAATGCGCCCAAGAAAGCTTGGTCACAAGACAAGGACGAGCGGCAGAAACTTCTACAACGGCGACGGGAAGAGATGATTTTGGCAGCGCGGAGAAAGATGGAAGAGAAAGACCGGGCAAAATCTGCGGCAACATCTTGAAGTTAGGTTAAGGAGTAGTGGAGGGTGGTTACCGTTCTTGTACGTATTTGTATGAAGATTGGTGCATTCATACGCGGACAGCGATCATTCCATGCCGGATACATAAGCGGCATTACACTAGATTATCATTCGACTTGTTTATAACCCAACTGCCATAAAACGCCAGGTACATGTCCGAACATTTGAGTTGAACGGATCGGATTATGGGCGAGTGCTAATAATACCAAAATAAAACCTCTTACAGTGCATTCGACTTTTGACATTTATTTGCAGCTATTTTGGCAGGCAACTTCTGTATATCGCAATCCTATGCATGGCTTCTGCGTTAGTATTCAGACTATTAAGTCTACCTCTCGACTTTCAGCTTCAAATCTTTGAGTTGTCTACCTCATTCGGAGTCGTACTGGAAATCCAAGCCAAAGCAAGTCGTTGGAGGAACTCATTTCATACTGGCAGGAATACAGGATTTATATTACAGATATACAAGATCCGTGATAGTCATCACTACGCAATTAATAGTCTCAATATCGCCAAGATGATGCTATTAATGGGGTGGTTTTCAAGGGTATAATTTTCTAGAATATAAGAGCTCTTACACTAATTTCTATAGATACTCTTTCAGCTGACCAAAAGCAGACAGCAGATCGGCACCTTTTCCAAACCTTTTACTAAGAGTATGGTCTTATTCAGTTCAAGCCCTAGTACAGGCATTGGAATACAGCGATCCGTTGAAGGACAAGGTCCTTTTCTTCAATAGCTTTCCAATCACCAAACTACGCTCTGCCTTCCACCCTACAGGTGTGTTTACATATACTTGCCCTAGATTAAATTTCGGTGATGATCGCCAGGTTCTTTCGAGGATGGTTAAGCGTACCGTCTGGTGCGATATCTATTGGTGAGCATTTTCTTCAACTGGATATGCAGCCTAGCTCCATGCTGTTATTTAAGATTATCCTCACCGTAATAACAATTGTAGGGGTGTAATTGTGTGAGGGGCCCTGCCGAATGCTTAATCGGCCATGACTTGCATATTCCCGATGTCTGGCACGGTGCGGAGCCAAGTAGTGCTTGGACGGCCTGAGGTCAAAGCCTTGTATAACCGAGCTTTGGCAGCCCGGAATGCCGGTCGTTGGAATGAGGTGGTTAGTCAAAGGTAGATGTGCTCATCGCCGAACCTGAGTCTCTTTCCGCAGCCAATCAAGTGTCGGGAAATGTGGCTCATCTCAGCCATTGATTCAATTGGTTAGAGCGAACCCTGCATTAGCTGAGTGATTCTAGGAGACGGAATTAGTGAGTTACTGCATAGATGGTATTACGTGATGCCATGCTAATTTCGTAGAACCCTCCAAATACGTATACTTGTTGAGGCGAGACCATTTGATTACTCGGAGTTGTATATATGGTCTCTATCCGCAAGCAATAAAACTTGGTGTCGACTAGTAAAGCGTTATACGAAGCTCGAATATCTCATTCTAGAGCCTCCATTTTTCCAAAAATCAAAAATGTCCTCTCTCCCAACCCACCCGCTCGGGAATAATGATCCTCTCATCCCCGCCATGGGTTTCGGCTGTATAGGCTTGAGTGCGTACTACACTGCCAATCCTGCCCCTGATGAGGGGCGTTTTAAAGTGCTTGATCGCGCTGCGGAGCTCGGAGAAACCTTTGGATAACTTCAGACGTTTGTAAGCTACGGGCTATGGCTTTAAGTTCATATTCTATCACAAACTTACACCACTGACTGCATTCCAGATAATGACAGTGAGGACCTCCTGGGTAAATGGTTCGCTCGCACCAACCTCCGCTCCCGCATCTTCCTTGCCACAAAATTCGGTTACGAGGATCGAGGAGCAGGCGCGTATCCTATCTTACGTAGCGATCCGGAATTCGTTAAGGCGGCTTGTGCGAAGTCCCTGAAGCGTCTTGGCATCTCGAAGATCGACCTGTATCTTGCTCACCGCGTGGATGGAAAGACACCCATTGAAAAAGCCGTCTAAGATGGTGGAGCTAAAGAAAGAAGGAAAAATTGATTACTTAGGCTTGAGCGAGATCTCAGCAGCAACTCTGCGACGAGCTCATGCTGTGCATCCGATTTCGGCTGTTGAAATTGAGTACTCGCCATTCGCGCTCAATATTGAATCTGAGCAGATCAAACTACTCAAGACGTGCCGTGAGCTGGGCGTTGCGGTAATCGCGTACAGTCCTCTAGGAAGAGGGATGCTTACGGGAGCCTACAAGTCTCCGGGCGATTTTGATGCCAGTGATATGCGGAGGTTCCTGCCAAAGTTCAGTCCTGAGAACTTCCCGAAGAATTTGAAGATGGTTGAGGAGTTCGCAGCGTTTGCGGAGAAGGGTTGCAAGCCTGGACGGTTGGCGCTTGCCTGGTTGATGGCACAAGGAGATGACATATTTCCAATTCCGTGAGTTGATCTGTAGATTCTGTGGACCAAAGAATGTAGCTAAATCACTTGCAGAGGTACGACCAAGACGAAGTATCTCGAAGAAAATATTGACGCGGTTAATTTACACTTAACCGATGCGGAGGTGAGAGCATTGCGGGAGATCATTGAAGCGACGGAGGTGTATGGAACGAGATATCCGGAGGGTTTTACTGCAGAAACATTCAAGGGTACGCCTCCATTGACATTGGACTAAGATATCGCTGTTTCGAAAATCCGGTGCGTAGCTTATAGCCTGATTTATTCATGTAGCAAAAGTCGGCCTCCGTATTGTCTCACTAGTCATAAAATCCATAAATCTTCAAGATGAATCCCACCGTAAATCCACTTGTGTCTCTCCTCTCATTCCCCTCCACCATTGCGTCTGAGCCCACACTTCTGACTCCTTGCCACCAATTAACATCCAATACTTCCTTAAAAATTACGGAGCAGTTTCCCAGCTTCGCATATCCCACGGCTGTGCGCTGATTTTCTCACTTACATGCCAGCAAGCCAACCCGTCGTTCATGATGACATCCAGTTTAAGTTCCTTAGCATCAAGAAGTGGCGGATTCATGGAGGCCAAAGTGATGGCTCATTCACGGAGTGTCGGAAATGGAATCAAGTCAAGCCATGGGTGATGAGGATGGAGGACTTGCGCAGACATAGGACGAAGATGATGAGCTATTTTGTCCGGGAAACTCTTCAAAACCACGCCCATGTCTTGTTTGACGTTGGTTTGTGGTCGATAGAATGGTGAGGAGCAAACATCCCTATAGAGTTCATCTATTGACATTCCAATAGCGCGAGCGTTAGATAGATACGCTTGGAGAGTCAAGGTGCGCACGAGACAAAGGTTATTCCTCTGAATATCTGGTAGCCGCGGAGATGCACTTGAAGAGACTTCCATTTCTTCCGTATCACGGATTTCAGGAGTCTGCAGTCCAGCTAGGATTATATCTCGCGCACTGCGACGGCGCTCTATAGCTGTTCGGATAAGTTGCTTATGCTCTTCCGTATCATCGAGATGAAGCCAACGGATGATGTCATTGGCTAGGCCTCCAGGGTGTTTTTTTCACTAAATTAGGATCTCCACGCGTTCTTATTCTTCTAACAAGCTGTATGCTTGAAACAGAATCGGGAGAAGGTTCATCATGATAAGCAGCACCCTGCGTGGGACTGTAAGCATCTTTTCCTATGGAGGGATGTAGTATCTCTGATATTTCTGATGTTACATCTGATGACATTGATTTTAATTTTATGGGGTTGATTCCAGACTCAGAAGTGCTGCTGAAAATCAAACTCGGAGTCTGGAGGATATCATCTCTTTTGGAAAGGTTCAAGATTTATTTCAGGTAACAATTCGGTTTGGGAGAACGTGATATTAACACCAGGAAGTTCGAAGGATATTTTGGGAATATCGTTGAACGAAATCTGAGGAACAATGTCTTCGGTGGACGCAAAGGTGTCGAGTCCAGACTCAAGACTACCAAGGGATAGGGACGATCCAATCCAATCATTTGTGGAGTTTTGCAAGCTGATATCGTCTCTAGATGTCTGATACCCTTCCGAAGGCTTCCGAAGATCATGATTACCCGCAGTACTGATTTCAGAATAAAATTGTGACGCCGACTGATCTCCAGAAGCCTGCCCGGCTGAATTTGCAGCTTGAGTGACAAGGAGCTCTAACTCGCGAAGACGATTGGCCTGCTTTTCTCCTATCTGTGCGTTAGGACTGGCACTTCTAGTCTCAGAAGTGGAGGGATGCTGGGGAACATGCTATATTTCCGCTGGGCAGTTCTAATTTGCATTCTTCGCTTCTCAGTTGCAGGCCTACGTCTCCTACCGCCTCCTTGTGCTGTTCCTTGAATAGTTCTGCTCGTTGGACCCAAGTTTCGACTTTTAGCTAGGGTGCTCTTAGAGACTGCTGCTAGGGGGAAAGCTTGAGTAGGCCTAGACATTTGGGTTCCTAAAAAGTCGCACTGGTAAGTACACAGAGTTACGGGTTAAAATTGCACGAAAACGACCGAAAAAGGAGCAAAGGACGATATGTATCTAGCATCTAAAATACCTGCACGATCTTGCTACCGCGACACCTTTCCTACAGCCTCTTCAGCATTCGTTTTGCATTCAATTTGGAATTTCAGTGTTCGGTGAATGTGTCATTCTCTCTACCTCGCGATTAGCTCGTGACTTTTGTTTACTGTCATATCGTAGCTCTGCTTACAAAGGTTGTTTACGCTCAAAAGCCATGATACTTATAGCCTTAAAGCAATTTTACTAGAAGGTAGTGTGCTGTGGCACATCTCCTTGCAAATGTCTTGCCATTTCCTGCGATCGGCAAGGTAACTGAGCTGGAGGCTTTTGCTCGCTTATCTTAGTGTTTCGGTTGGTAATGGTTACAGCAGGCTCTCCCTTTTGTTCCAACAGTCTCTTTCTAATGCTTTCCGCCCACTCCTTTCTCTCCTCGGAACTCCATTGCTCAGCTCGCCAATCTGCAGCCTCACGCTGAGTGAGAAAGTCGCTCCCTTCATCTGTGACAACAACAGTAACAAGTTCCAAAGACAACCGCCGGAACGCGAAAAGCCCAGCTAATCGGTTTTCCAGCACACGCATATCTTTCCAAGATTTATCTTGGTAGTGCGGATGGAACCAATTCCTCTGATATATGTGCACATGGAGGGCCCGTAGGCTAGTCAGAGGTAGTGTGTGGTGGACCGGTATTCCTCCAAGGTCCCAGTTGTGGATTGCCTGCGCGTCGCGAGCATTTATGCCGTTAATAACAATACGTAAATGTATAGTGGTGATGGCATGCCGCTGTGCTAGACCCAAAGAGGGAACAAATTCCTGAAATGCCCAATTTACTCCGAATGAAAATGCGTTTGAGGTGTATGGGATCAGCTTTGCTTCCTGGTAGATCTGTCGGCATACACGCAGTAAACTCAATTCTATATGTTTGTTGAGAGTCATACACCCCTCGTGTCGAAATCCCATCATACAATGAGCGCTCTTGTGATCTTGCCAATCCTGCGCAAGAAATCTTTCGTATATTTCGCTCTCCGAGGATTTAGCATTGCAAATATAGTGTGTGAGCTTAGTCCTCCTGCCCATCAGCGAAGAGACAGATAACATTGAACCAAAGGAGTTGTAGGTCTGTCGGAGGTCTTCCACACTATTGAACGCTTTGAATCGGATGTGGAGGGTTTCGCCTCCAAGGATGTGCTCGTATATGTAGAGTCGTAATTCTGTCGGCAGGCGGAGTAAGGGAGATGTGGCTACATTGCATTCGTACCTATTTAATATTACGTTAGTAGACAGTCATAGAGAGAGCTCACTAAAATACCGATGGACTGACGTCGTAGCGACTTCCGGCCGTATCAGCTGAGGGAGCTTCGAGGCCCCGGCCGGTAATGTCACAAATCCCCTGCGACAGCGCTGTTGTTGAAACATAGTTACAATCTAACGCTGGCTTTCGTATTGAGTATCCAGCACAAGGACGATTTCTCAGGAAAAAGCACGGCTGCGTCCTGTAAGAGGATATAAATCACAACTGAGCTTGAGCTCAGACCGTTCCCTGGCCAAAGCCTTGAATCCTGCTCGGAAGCAAGTGCGACCATTCCTATTCGGCAATTTTATGCAGGATTCGGGAGTAACTGGAATGATTCATTACGCGTAGACTCGATTGGAGTTTCGAAGAGAGTATCTGTTGTGCTGTCTTAAGACCCGCATGGTTCTGCGGATCGTGCAATTGGCGAACCCGCTAAAAAATACCTTGTTGGTGCGTCCAACTGTAATTTCTCGACCTAGAAATCCCCACAAAGCTGAGGGAATTTCCACTGTCAATCCGCCAGTTAACCTTAACCACCAATGTCCCTCAGTCTCTCTCACTACGGGCTCCCCGCGAGCCCTGCGAACAGATCTACGGGCATGCGCTTTGCGCGCCAGGAGGACTCTGCATCAGCTGGGATGAATGCAACCAGAAACTCGCTACCCAATCGCCGGCTGCATTGCGCACCAACCGCGCCGTCTTCCCCGAAACCACAGAACTGCTCAGGAATGGAAGTTAATACTCCCGAGAACCCCGTTACCACAAAGCTGGAGTCGAGCCCCAAAAAGAACCTGGAGATACACGGCATTGTTCGTAGGGAGAATAGAACTAAGGAAAATCCTAGAATCTCGACGTCAAATGCATCGTGCACTAAGCGAACTACGAAGTTTTCCGAAATCTGGACCGCACATAGCAATATGGGCTAATGGGATCGCGATGTTCTAGAAGATTGATCACAGGTTGTAGCCAGCACTAAATATGTAGAAGGCTTCCGTAAGATACCTTCAAAACCTCAATTGGTGTTCGAAAGCAGAGGTAGCCTCTGTCACAATGCGTTATTTCCCGAGCTTGCAGTTTAATGCATCATGCCGCCCAAGAAGCTCATGCCAGCGCTCAAAAGTCTTCACCAATCAGTCAGTTCAGCTGCCACGTTGTTAGCTTTATTCATAGAATAATTTAAAACTCACAAACCTATGACTTAGCCTTTCGCGAGTCTTTAAACTTCTCAAGTCTGCCTTAGATTATTTCATTGCTCAGACGCCCGCTCTCGGCACTTTTCTTTTCAATCACCGTCAGCTCTTCGCAAATTTTCCACATCTCTTCGGCTTTTCTTTTCCCTTCCTCCCTAAACCTCTCCGCGCAAAGCCTCCCAAACCGGTCGGGATGCCACCGAAGCCTTTCTTGCCGTAACCACTCATAGCTATACAACCCTGATCCCCGAAATAGGGCCTCGATGTCATGCTTGCATGCACGTAATCCGGAGGCAACAGATTTGGTTGGAATACAAGAGGGTAGCCTGCATGCGACGAGAGCCGGAGGAAGATGCGGGAAGGAAGTAATGAGAGATGGGTTGGGTGGATTGGATGGTGAACTTATATTGGTTGGGGACACTGCACTTCTAGGTCCACGCCGAAACGGAGATTTTGGGGTCGCTCGAGCTGCAACTGCAGCTGCAAAGAGGGTAGCGCAATGAGTGGACCAGGTTTCATAGTGTGCTTGAGCTGCAGGGGTGGGTGTACTGGCAGGATTCCAGGATTGGCCGGGGTTAGAATGGGACGGACGCTTCCGTGCAGAAGGCTCCCCGGGCGGTGGTCGCTTCTCGAAGAATGAGGAAGCAAATGCTTCCAGTGCTTCACTATTCGAATCATCGATGGCGCCTTGCCAGGTCTTATCGGACCGGATAGCAACAAATTGGTCAGATTTGGTTGGGTCGAACGCGACGAACTGCTATTCAATTAGCATTGAAATCATGCCAATTATGAAAGGTTAAAACTATTCAAGATGCAAGAAGAAATCGAGTCACGAGAGCATTTAGAATTACCGCAAGTTCACTCCATTCAAACTCTTCATCTTCCCACTCGTCCCAAGTTTCCGCTAAACTCTCGAATCCATCCGGAATTTCCCAAGCTGCAGCACCGTACTCAGATAGCATAAACCAGGCACCATCAGCTCCGAGAGCCACCATGCGTGGCGGACCTACTTTCCAGCCTGCAGGACTAAGCCATGCTTGTACTGTTTCTTCCAAAGATTCGGGAATGTTAGACCAGCGCATGCTATTACGGTCCCAAGCAAAAAAACCCGATTTAGGACCGAACACTACTCGCACATTGCCGTCACGCCGAACTGTCTGTGATTCTTCATCAAAGAGATATGATTTCAAGGTCGAAGGGCATCCGTCCCCGAAGTCTGCGCGAGTTTAGTCTGTGTGGAGCAAAACATAAAAGCTGCTTTGCAAAATGAGAGGCGCTTGGTATCACTCAAAGAGTTCACGGAAATGAATTAGACATAGCTTTGCAACTTACAAATTTTGGTATTTTCTTTCTCCTTCATGCACGACAGCACCCATGAGTCTTCATCCGGACCAATGGAAGCCCATTCAACATTCGATATGATTCCTGAGGCAAGTAGGTGGAGTAAAGTACGAGGCGGATTCCGACTAGCATTATATTATTAGTACAAGGGCTGGAGGGCGGAACAAAAATATTGTAACCGACTACCGGACCTTGCATATTACCCTGTTTCACCTGCGTCAGCACTACCCTCGTATGTCTCAGATACGTTGGAAATGAGTCATGGGCTTCAGAGTTCGGGGTCTACTTTCATGTATTTATACCACTTGATTTCCATAGATTTACAATCAAGTTGCTCGTTCAATTCCCACACACTGCAAAGCTTACAAATATGCATACTACGTTAAGCCATCCGGCGACTTAGATATATAGCTGTCATCTCGCCCAAACAAAAAGAAATATTGTTCCATGCCTGCGGTGAAAGAGAGTTGTTTAACGACAAGACCACTATGAGATCATGCGGAAATGCATGTCAAAGAACATGCAAAGAAACGGCAAGCTAGCGGGCGTTTTTTCTGGCCATAGATGTTCTCCAACGCCCCTCCGGAAATGCACAAGAAACCGCATTGACTTCGCGACAGAGGAAGGCCGGGGCAGGCATGGCAGCGCGATGGTGATCTTGTCACGGTCGTTTTCCTTGCCCTGACCCTGGTTGAAGATCCAACGGTCTTGGCACGGCCGCTTCCTTCTTTCGACCTCGCTGGTGTCCAACTTCCGCGCTCATATCCTCATCCCTTAGATATCATATTCATTCTCATTTATCCCCATAGTCTAAGCAACTATCATATCCTCATAGATGAAAAGCTATTATGCTTATGTAATTACGTATCACCACCAAATGATGTAACAAGCAGTATCTACCTGCAGGTTCCACCCCGATCCATCATAAAACCATCCTAGCCTGGCATCTAGGCAAAGATATTGCTCACTTCTTGTGCGTAGCGAGCATATATGTCTAGAAGGAGCAATTATGTGTGATTCTATCTTTGCATTTGGTCAAAGAGGTGGATACTATTTCGAATGCCCGTCTAAGCGATGCCAGTAAGTGGCTATCTCTCCATCTATCAAGCTCTCCTGCATCTCATTTTATAGCAGTTCTTCTCTTCCGAAGCAACTCAACACTCTCTTCACTGAAAACAAGGCTGCCGGAGTTTATCACATGACCATTGGAGCCAGTGGTAGTTTCACGATAAGTTACAAGGAAAGAAACGGAACTCATCATATTAGTATGTATTTTCAATTTTCCATCACATTAAGACTATTTTTCTGATTCTGTGTAGAAAGTGATGGTCTCCCTGATCCTCTTAATGCCTTCCTTCACGAACAAGACCGTCAGGGCCGCTATCTTCGTGATCTCAAGAATATAAGCATTTGCATAGGCCCATACAACGAATCCTGGTTTGCATCAGATGGGAAATCCTGGCTCTGGATGAACCTTCCGTCCGGACTCGAAGCTGCGCTTCGAGCCCGCATGAGAGACGGAAATTGGACCGACAAACCTCGAATCGTTGCACTTGGAGCCAACGACGATTTCCTAATGATCACTGAAGGCAATACAGCCGTATGGAGTCTAGGGTCTTACCGTGCCCTCTCGAA
>Ga0307515_10001927_pt1 | contig 46055 bp, 23 predicted proteins | sample 17_EM_MG_FD_194513 | JGI IMG/M metagenome (GOLD analysis project Ga0307515, IMG submission 194513) | Populus trichocarpa ectomycorrhiza microbial communities from riparian zone in the Pacific Northwest, United States - 17_EM | ecosystem: Host-associated > Plants > Roots > Unclassified | place... | reverse complement strand
CGCGTTGCCTTTAGAAGTCTCCTTATAATAGGCTAACTATATCTTGTAGAATGGGTTACAGACTAGATCCCACCAGGCGACCTACTCTACCCATTCTACTAACTAAGCTTATGTCCCCCCCTTTTATAAGCTGGCCTATGTCTCTAACTGTTGAGTCCTTATCTAACTAGCCTGTGTTTCCTCTAGAGCCTCTTCCATATATATATGCATTAGGTTACATGCACCACGCCTATTAAGACCTTCCTATGAGTCGCCTTTGACGCCATGGGGCCGTCGAAGCTGGCCTGTGTTTCCGCTGCCTAGAGCTTTGCCCGTGTTGACACCTATAGTAACCCACCTCGTTGAGCCGTCTGGTCGCCGTCGCGTCGCTGTCGCGCCGCTGTCGTCCAGGTCGTGCGCACCACGCCTATTAAGACCCTCTTCTAAGTCACCTGGGTGTACTAGATACCAGATAGGCCCTCGTAGAGGGGCCTTAATAAGTTCTCTAGGTAGGGCCTTAACAAGTTCTTCGCGGTAGCCTTAGGGACCTTAACAAGTTTCATACAAGGAATCTGCGACGCGTTAACCTTAACAAGTTCTTATAAAAAGAGGTTCCCTACGCCCTCGCCGCATTACTTGCGATCTTAAAGCTAGTGCAAGCCCAAGGGTGTCCTGTCGTACGCCTAGGACGCGTCCGCATCCGCTGGCTTAATAAGGCCAGTTTCGGCCCTAGCTATGAGCTAGGTAGTCGTACATTGGGTGGAATAGTACGCAAACAAGGGTCTGTCCGGAGCGGGTCGGCCATTCTCCCTGCTAGCGTGATCAAGGCGTTCGTCTGCTTTTAGCCAGACTCAAGTGGCAAATATTTAACACGTAATTCTGCACGTGGAAATCCTGTCACTTAATCTAAAGTATGCTCAAAGCTTCGCTGTGGCAAATTGGCAAGTTATATATTCATGCTAATTCCCAGCCCTCTATAAAATAGAGAGAATAATAAAATATAGTAAGTAATTATAATATAAATGTTCTGGCCTTAGAATGTGTTAAGCTTATTAAGCTTAACTTTGCATATCCATACCCTTCCAGTTCTAATACTAGTACCAATTATCTTCTCTAATACCACTAAACATAATAGTTAATACTCTAAGGGTAGCCATATTAGGTTCTCTGAATTATATATTATCTATATACCATCTGCGCTTAAGGCTAGGCCTTAATATTAAGGACTTTAAGGTTCTAAATAGGATAAAAGGGGTCTCAAATCTAATAGAGCGCTAATTTCAATAGTGCCAATATCCGTTTAAAGATATAAGTCAGTGATGTTAAATAAGATGCGGAAGAGTGCCTGGCCAATAATGAGCGTCTAGAGGCAGTCGCCACTACTCGCATCCCAGATCTTAACCGTCCCGTCGGCCGACACTAACGCTAGCCAGGCCGAGTCGTGGGAGAAGGCTACTGACCTAACCCAATCGCTATAGCCCTCGAGCGTCTAGAGGCAGTCGCCGCTGCTTATATCCTAGATCTTGACCATCTTATTAGCCAACACTAACGCTAGCCAGGCCAAGTCGTGGGAGAAGGCTACTAACCAGACCGAATCGCTATTCCAATATTTACTCTTTATTCCGCCGACGTCTAGTCTACCAGACCAGTTAAAGCCAGTAATTCTGTTCTAGCTGCATGCAAGCTTCCTATTTAATAATATTTGCTATAGAGAACAGGTTATTTATTATAACTTACATAAGTTTTCACTAGGCTTCAAATATTATCCTTAGAACCCAATTCTAGGACCCTCTATTTTTAGCTAACCGTAGTTAGGGGATCCTAGCCACGTCTGGAGAATTATCGGATGCCCAATTAGCCCAAAATAACCGGTCCTCTTGGCAACGCCAAATAGGAGAACCACGTCTGGAGAACAGCTACGTCTGGAGAACAGCCACGTCTGGAGAACAGTCACGTCTGGAGAGCAAGAACGCCACGTCTGACAGCCACATCTGGAATAGCCACGTCTGGAGCAGTCACGTCTGGAGAACAACTAGTCTGACGAACGGTCACATCCGGAGAATAATAGTCTGCAGAAAGTCACAACTAGTCCAAATCTTACCTGTTTTGCCTTCTTTCCACCGCGCCTGATATATCTCATTATTATGGATTTAAACGCGGTACTTTTGTTAACACAGCCTCAAGAAGTTTGTGAAGCGCCTCTAAAGGCAAGTGTGACATGAAATCTATAATCTAATATAATTAAGATAGCAGAGGTTTCGTATGCGAGACATAATCTATAGTTTAGCGCCAGACTTCTGGAGGAAGGACTTCTGGGAACGAGGTAACCACGTACGTGTATATAACTGTATTATTAAGCAACAATAAGACTGTAAGTTTAGTCAGCGCAATTTTTTACACGTAGTCCACTTTCTGGCTGTTGGCAGTCTAACCCCTCCTAGGGACGAGAACATGCCCTGTGTGCAGGAAAGCTGCAACAAATTTCGACCGCACTTGCAAGATGGTCACAATCGAGGACATATTTTTCTTACACCACAAACAATCATCAGGACTTCCCATCTTCACCCTTCACCTGCGACTTTCTTTTTGACCCCAATGAGAAAAAGTCCCGGACGCTCCGCCGCTTCCCTTGACTCGATTCGCTCCTGATCTCATCTACTGGAGATTGCTTCATTAAATGTTCCCTACGCTTCTCGTATCTGGGAGCATTCGAGCTCGATTCCGCAATGATGGGGAGGCCCCGGGCAGGATATCGATTCACTTCGATTGATTGCCCCTCTGAACCTTGTCTGATGATATTCGGTCTCACCCGATTACTCACCCGATCAAAGTCTGGGAACCCACGGCCAAGCCTGTTTGTGCTCGATTCTGCTCTTGTCTCTTGCTTGGGAGCACTCAATCTTGCCTGCTCAAAACCGGGAAGGCCTCTAGGAGGACCACGACCAGAGGTTCGCTCAGCCGTGCCAAATTCATCTGGTCGAGGAGCCTCCATTCTCAAGCGTCCCAAGTCGGGAAGATCAAGATCTTCCAGGTCTGGCAGAGCAAGACCGCCCATGCCAGGAGCACCAAGAAGACCAGCAAAGGGATTAAATCCCAACCCGTCAGGACCAAATTCTCCATTCCTCTTCCCTTGATCTAGCAGAGCCTGTACATAAGGAGGCACGCTCGACTCGTCGAAAGGCATGCCGGTCAGAGCTTCGACCATCATCCTGAACATAGGAGGAACCTTTGACTTTGCCGCTTGTCTCGCCGCCTCCATTTTGCGAAGGTTTTGCAATAATGGGTGCGCATTGGGGTGGTCGATCGGCACTTTCTCGTTCGCATCTTGTAACAATTGAATCGCGTCGTCGAGATCTTCCTCGGAACCGGAAATCTGAAAGCGGGTGAAGAGGGCGGAGGCTAGGTTGTTCATTTTGCTGAAGTCACCCAGAGCACCTTTTGACGTTTTCGTGGCTTCTCTGTGGAGTCGAATCGCTTCTTCTAAGTCCGAGTCATCTCTGAGCCTGGTGAAGCGACTGTGAAGCATGGATCCGAGGTTTGATGCTAGAGTAGCCTTCCATGGCCTCCCGGAATCATCGGCCTCCATTGCTTCTTCTGCCCATCCAATGGCTGTTTGCAAATCGCCCAGTTTGCCAGTCATTTCGAACTTCATGTATCCGGATGAGGCGAGATTGGCCATGTCTCGACAGAGATCGTAGGTGTCTGCCTTGCCGGTTTCAGAGCCTTCGTTGGCGTCCACGGCTTTTCGGAACCAGGTGGTCGCTTCGTCAAGCCATGCGATTTCCCGATCCTGTTTGAATTTGGACATGTGGATTACGCCCATGTGGGCGTAGATGACATTCCTTGGGTGCACCTCTTCCGACTCTGATAACGACACAGCTGCCTTGCCGAAACGAACAGCATTGTCCCAGTCCTTCTCTTCGAACTCGCGCTCAAACAGATACCCGTGAGCAAGGGATCGAATGGACAAGTTCAAAGAGACATCGTCCTTGTTCTCGACTCCCACAGTCCAATTAATATTGCCAATGGGATAAGAAACTAGCTTGATGACTTCACGAAGATCCTCGACACCACCCAACCCCTGATACCTCTCCATGAGCAAGTTAACCAGACGAGTCTTGAGGGCATCCATCATGCCGCCGGGATTCTCTTCCCTTTCGAATTGTTTCCTCACTTCAGAAATCGCCTTGTCCAGGTCTTCCTCTTTCATCGAGACCTGGAAGGCAGAAAGTGCCCCAAATACGCTCTTTTCCATTTCTACGCGGCGGGTTTTGACTTCAGAGTCAATTTTTTTACTTGCTTCGCGTTTTCCTTTCGCTTGATTCGCCTTCGATAGAAACTCGGCATCGCCGGTTACTTCATGCAACAGAGTGTATCCTTTCACAATTTCGTCTACAAGATCATCGAAATCACCCACAAATGCTCTTTGCTTTCCTGGAATGGCCACGACGGCCTCTTCGAAGGCCTTAACCGATTTCTCCAAGGTCTTCCTGTTTTTGGCGATGCTGTAGAGGGCTTTGTACCAACTACCTAGGGCATGATACCTTTGCGAAAGAACCAATTCTTCGTCCGGCTTCGTGTACTTAACCGAGTCCTCGAGGTACCCAATCGCTTTCTCAAGGTCGTCATTCCCTTTCGTGCTTTGAAAGAGTTGAAAGTATTTCTCTGCGATGTTCCACAGGAAGCCACCTCTTGCCCCACCCTTCATGATCATGTTTTCAAAAACTTTTCCGTTTTTATCTGCAGACGCTGCTTTGTATGTCTTAATCGCATACTCGATACTTTCTTTGAGATCATTGATACGCTTGCTGCGGCGGTGTCTTTCGGCCAAATATCCCGAAAGGTCATTGAATGTATCAATTTGTGGATACCCGTCCGAACGCTCGGTTTTTACTGCAATTTTCTTCATGGCATCGATCAAACCGTCGAGGATTTCATCTGTTTTGTTAGCATGGTAGGCTTTCTTCCACATATCCTTCAAATCTGCGAGGACATGGAGCTGGCGTAGGCGAGGGGGTTTGCATTGTCTGATGTACTCCTCGACGACTTTGTTGAATGCGAGAATGTCTGACGTGGCCTTGGTTGCTTCTCGTTTCATTTGGAGTAAGTCGAGGATGCCGCAGTAGAGTACTTCAGGGCTGGGCGTTGGCGCTGGCTCTCCGTCCGAATCATCGTCGTCATCTTGGTCTTAGTTAACTGAGATTGTTCAGATAGAAAGGTATTGAAACCCAATCTCACCAGACATGTTTCTGCCAACTGTTCTACCACTGCCAGGACTAGCCAAAACATCGAGCATGGATCTAAACCCTTGTACCGCCCTCTCGATATGCTTGGGATCTTTCGTGATGTTCCAGGCGACCAGACAAGAATTGGAGGCCTCTTGAAGCATTCTTCCACTGGACTTCTTCTTTCCGCGCCGCCACAACAATCTCATGACCTCCAATTCCGCTTCACTCAATTCTACCAACGTCGGAATCATCTTGGACTTGTTCCACCGCCCTTTTAACATAGCAACAATCACCTGCAGTGTGGACTCTCGTATATCAAGGGCATCCGCAACACGTTCCGTCTCTCGAAGAGTTTCTTTCAGTCGCGACATCGCTTCTGTGTAGTACGAGTTGTTTCCGGTCCGCTCGTACTTTGCATAAATGAACATGCCATGCTGCATAAGGTACCGGGCACGTCGATTGTCGGTGCTTCTCGGTGATGTTTCGTTGATGGCAGCGTTTATGGCGGAAATGGCTTCGTCAAGATCGGAGAGCTTATTGGATGTTTCGTATTGCTCGTAGTGGATACTGGCGAGTGCTGCTTTGGCCATGCCTCCAGGAAGAAAGTCGAGAAAGTCCATGATGATCTAGCTCTCAATCTGGGGACTATCTAAGGTCTTGCTCTGTGGAAAAACGACGAAAGTAGCATCCGTTCGAGGCGCAGACTGTTTGGATGGGCAAATGTATGTTGTTATATCGCATCACCAGTTTTACGCGTCCTCACGTCGAAGTCGAATGATATAGGCAGCAACCCAGTCATCAGCTGCGACGCCTTGTCTTGTTCTTGGGTACGATAAGGGATATGCCGTTACGGGGGGCTCTTTGCTTTTCCTCGAACTTCGCCAATAGTGGAGTCGCTACGGAGCCACGTATGGTCGAAACCGATCTCATGCATTTGCCAAGGCCATTAGGGGCCGCCACATTTTAAGGGGCAGCAGGCAGGAACCTTTCTTTGTCTTCTCATCCCAACTTGCTTTGGTTTTCTTTTTTGGAAGTCAACTAATCAATCCAACATCACCATCTACGTTTTTCTCAGCACCATGTCAGGCGTCGAACCATTTGCTGTTACCTCGCTCATTTTGCAGCTTCTTTCTGGATGTCTCTGCGGGATTCAGACCATCAGCCATATGAAAGGCACGAAAGACGAAGTTCGCTCTGCGGTGTTGATGCTAAAACTCGAAGAGTACCGTCTGACCACCTGGAGCTTGAGATCTGGTGCCTCTGATGGCCTTCTACATTCTGGATTGGATGAGAACCTTGTGCATCGCACCCTAAGGCATCTTAAATCACTCATCGGCGATACGAAGACACTTTGCTCTTCCTACGGCCTAGCTGTTCAAGATTCGCAACCGGTACCGGCTACAACTTCAATCGCTACCGGTATCACGAGGGGGCGAACTTTTCCAACGTTTCTGAGCAAAAAGATCAGAACGATTAGCGTTTCGGGAGTGCGAAGCCAGATTACTTGGGTCTTGCAGGATAAATCCAAGTTTGATCGACTCCTAGCGATTATGAGATCTCTGATTGATGTCCTTCACCAAGGTCTTGGTGACATAAACTTTGACACGATGCGAGAAGACATTGGTTTCCTCCGTCTCCAAATGGTGAATCTGGCGGATAAGATTGACGATGTGCGATCTGTCACCCAAGCTATCGAGATCAACGAAGGCCTCGACTCCGACGCCTGTACTTGTGCCGTAGTAAAAGCTCTGCGGATTGGAATGGAAACAACACTCCCAATGACTACGAACGGGACAACATCCAGTCCAATTCTGCCTGAATCAATGCAAACAATTGCACCTTTGCGACCGAGATTGCTCACCTCTTTCTCTGGCAATAATCGGAGAGGCTTTGCCAACTACGACGGCAGTCCAGTATTCGTGGAATGGAAGCGTATCGTGGCAGACGAGACCGTTGCACGCGGACTTCGAATTGAACGGCAAGTGGCAACTCTAGCTACGTTGCTCAGCATTGAGAAGGGACCAACGTTTCGATCCCTGCGATGTCTTGGTTCCTTTGAAGACACAGCAAACTTTCGATATGGCTTCGTCTACACGCTTCCGAACCAGAGTCAAAGTCGAGTAGTCTCGCTTTTTGATTTGTTCTACGACTCGGCCTTCAAAGCTTCCCTTACGATGAGGTTGGAGCTAGCTCAGAATCTCGCAATCACTCTGTTGCATATTCACACTGCCGGATGGCTTCATAAGGGGATACGTTCTTCGAATGTACTTTTCTTCTCAAATGGATCCCCAGCTTCATTGGATCAGCCATACCTCATGGGCTATGACTTTTCCCGCTTTGACGGAGAGAATGAGGTTTCCGAAAAGCCTGGCCCGAATTCGGAAGAGGATCTCTACCGACACCCTTCCGCACATCCTGCTGCACCATCTCGTTACCGCAAAGAATTTGACGTGTATTCGTTTGGCCTCGTTCTGATGGAGATAGCGAAATGGAAGCCGTTGAAGCACATAGCTAAAGATTTCATCGGCCGAAGCGGCTGCACGCCGGACAGTCTGGAACAGATGAAGAAGACATTTTTGGAACCAATCAGTAACAAGGTCATGGATGATCTTGGTTTTCGTGCCGGCTCCATTTACACTCAAGTTGTGATGAGTTGTTTGGGTAGCTTGTCATTAAATATGTCCAACGAAAATGCGGATTGGGGATATAGGGAGGATTTACAGGAAGCCTTTGTTGAGAAAGTAGTTAAACCTCTTCTCAGTTGTTCAATATGAGAGATAACGTAAAGTCAACACATTACCTTCCCACACACGATTCCACCAACCTGACCAGCGTGAATCTACACAGACAATCCTGCCAAACGATCAGACACGGCCGACGTTTCTGATCTCCAAGGCGAATATCGACATAGCTTCTCTGCCCATTGATCAGCCATAAACAATTCCGAGGCCCAGGAAAATTCTTTTCCAAGCCATTCCTTAATCTTAGGATGATCTTCAGTTTTCTGTCTCAGTATCCAAACTTCCTCTTTACTAAACGGTTTTCCAATAGCCTTGAACCAATCATCTATAATTTTCCACTCTCGATCGGGGAATGGATCTCCGTTGGCTAGAGCTGGTAAATCTTCGTCGACGGCGCTGAGAAGGTATTCGTAGAATCGGGCGCAGAGAAATAGATCTTCTTGCGTTCGTGGGCTTGCGGAGACATGCATTAATTGTGCTTTTCGGACTTGCTCCCAGCAGTATTTTGACTTGATGATGTCTTGTTCAAATACTGAATTGACCTCCTCGAAGGTTTTTCCTGAGCGGAGGAGTGTCGCATACTTGTTCTCCACTTCTCCGGGGATATCCTCAGGCTACAATTGTTAGTAATGATCTCTTGGGATTGAGAAAGCATACTCACTTCTGGATTCTCCTGTCCGATAGATTTAGCAGGGTCTTCAGTTTGTGAAGCTTGCTTCAGCAAGAAATAGATATCTTTCAACCGCTTTGCTCGATGTGCAGGTGTTGTATGAGATCCTGTGCAACTGAGTATCATTGCCTCCACCAGTTCAATGGGTGTTTCGCCCTGTGGATTATGAAGCCCAGTCTTTGCACCGACGAGCACAAGTTCTTGTACAGCTTCAACGTTGGCGTTGGCTACCGCGCAGTGCAGCGGCACTCCCATGGGATGGGCCTTGCGTCCTTTCCCAGCAAAGTTAACCAAAGAACTGTCTGAGTGTTTCTTTAGAACTCTGTGGAAAATTTGTCTCGTCGCCAATGAGTCGTGGCTGTTGACCAAGGACTCGGACATGGCATGAAGAATACACCCGCGGTAGGCTTTGTGGATTCCCAAGTCTCCTTTCTGGTCGCCCTCGAGTTCGAGCACATAATCTAGGATATCCAAATCTGGACCGTCACATAGAATTTGACTGAAGACCGTGCAAGGAACTTCTCCGAAACTGAGACGGTCGTTGAGGCTGTAGTTTTCCTGGAGTAGCAAATTTGCCAGGGCAAAGTTTCTGTGTGTGATTGCGGTGTAGATGATGAAAGGGCTGCTTTTGTTCCTTTGTGAGAGTAGTCGTTGAGCATAGGACAGGTTCAAGCCTCTCTCTCTGGCACACCAGTACAAAGACTTCGGAGCAGTTGCGTCGGCTCCATGATCCAGCAACAAAGTAAATATCTCTCTATGTCTTCGCTGTATCGCAATGTTCAATGGGGTGTCTCCCCGCCACTCCTTGTTGATCTCGTCTTGTCCTACGATTCCTGAACTTATCAAATGCCGAACAAGGTGCGCTTTTCCGCTCATAACAGCACAAGGAAGCAACGGTTGTTCCCATCGGTTCAACAATGGCGCAGTCGTCCGCGGAAGGAGGATATCAACAGTTCGGGTAATACTTTCCGAGAACTTCGACCCGTGCAATTTCAATTGGTCTGTGAGGTCCGCACCTATTGCCATTGCCAATAGAGTATTTCCATCATCGGGCCGCATTTTGTTATAATCGTAATTGGGTGCTGCGTCAAGTAGTGCCTTGAGGATGTCTGGGAGAGCTCTGCTCGCTGCCAATTCAACTGGGGTGAATGCAAGATGAATCTTATCGGACGTTGGAAGGGTTGGAGAAGCTCCAAGTTGTAAAAGCGCCCGCACTGCCACGAGATTGTTCGACATCACGGCTATATGCATGGGGGATCCCATCATAGGCACACCTTTCGACAGTGTAGCACCCGTGCAGAGCCCATTCACATCAGCGCCGTGTTGAACCAAGTCGGCAGCGACGTTCTCGAACTCCGAGCCCAATGATTGGCTTGATACAAAGTGATGTAATGGATTACAGCCCACGTGGTCACGAGTATTTGCCGTGGCCCCATGGCGTAATAGCATCGTTACATTGGATGCTATTCCAGAACGACAGGCTAGCATCAATGGCGTCTGGCCCAGGGAGTTGGTGCAATTGGGGTCCATTTTATGTTGGCCCAACAAATGTTCCAGGATCTCGGGGCGAGCTCGTCCAATCGTGCAGAAATGCAACAAATTGTCTCGATTCGCAGTGAATACAATGTCTCCAATTTGCGCCGATGTCTTTCGAAGACACGAGGAGACCTGCCGTTTAAAAAGCGTGGGATCGTTCATCGCAATAGATGAGTTGGTACCTGGAAATTTTTTGAGGAGAACGTCCGCTTTAAACGATCCTTGATCAAGCTGTCCTTGATCAAACTGGCCGAAAAGGTCGAAAGCTTCTGCTGTTCTTACTGCTCCGGGATGACCAAACAAAGCAGCCCCAAGTATGACAGTCTGTAGCTCGTCGTCCATGGTAAATTCAATTCCAAAGGCGTCGTGAAGGTTCAGAAGGGATGCGGCAGAGTCGAGACAGCCAGCGCGAGCGGCTTTCTTCAACCACTTCAAAGCTTCCTCATGGCTTTTCTCTGTTCCAAGACCAGAAGCGTAAAACCCGAAAACCTGTCTACAATTTCCGATATAGACCTGTTTGGTTCCGTTGTTCTCTTGTCTCTTGAGGCGCTCGTACGCGGCACGGTCTGCAATAGTGTCGTATGGTAACGCGGACTCCGCCAGTTTCAAGCATTCTTTGAACAAGGCTTGTTGGGCGCTATATTCCAGCTGCTCGACGACATGGTTTAAGAGGTTCCAGTCCTATGTGTTCCGTCAGCAAGGAGCCTCCAGGGAACAGCTGATCCAGGTTTACCTCGGGATTATGAACGGGATAATGCGCAACAAACGGAGCTCTGCCTAGTTTAGTATCAGATTCTCTTTCCGGGGATGGGTCTTGGACGAACCGGTAACTAGATCTGGAAGATGCAAAAGGCTTCAAAGAGTCTATTGCCCGGGGAAGTGAACGTCTTGATGGTTGAGCCTGTATAGTTTGACATAGGACTTCGAGTAACGCCTGAACATGTTCTTCCCGCACTTTGGGTATTAAGGGTTTCAAGATCACCGCCAGAAGACCATCGACACCTTCACGGATCTTCAATTCAAGAATCCTCTGCTTTTTCATGTCCTCGTCTGACATATCCCCAAGGACATCCCTCGTGAACGGGGACGCTCCCCCATTCAGTAACCTCGCAGAAAGCAAACCGTACGAGTAACTGTACGTATTGCTTGCAGTTAGAAGACGTTGCAATAGTCTGCGGTGGCTACTTTAGGATACTCACATATCAGACAAAGCCCAATCGTTGAATGTTAAGGTTTTGCGTTCTAAGACCTCCGGCGCTTGCCACGGAAATGTTCCACAAGGAATGAAACCTTGATCTTCAGCATCGTATCTCGAATAGGCGAAGTCCCCCAATTTCGCTACGTACTTACGATCAGGATGATCAAAGACAAGTACATTCTCGGATTTTACGTCACCGTGGATTATCCCGCTCTTGTGAACAGCTTCTAGTCCCAAGGCGATATCCATTAGCAGATCGACCTGATGCAAGCTCGAAAGATTTGTGACAGTTTGTTGAAAGTCCGCGAGTGTGCCATGAGGAGCTAGCTCAACCATCAAGACAGGCCATGGATTCTCTGTGCCGTAGAAGCAGGGCTCCCATCCGATTCCTCGAATCTTGATGATATTCTCATGGGGTAGTAAGACCGGGTGACTGAGAGCAGCTACTTCCAGCCTTACCATCCGGAGCTTTCTAGCGCGTTCTTCTGGGCTAGACGGAGGGAACCGACGAAGTCGCTTGAACGCAGTATCCGCATTGAAGTAGTCATTTGCTTGCGACTCCCTATGAAATCGGTTGGCATATCGGAGTTCTTTATCTACGGCCTTGACCGTGAAGCTGGCTCCCTGTCCGATGGTCTTGAGCGGATTGAGATAGAATAAATCTGTTCCCAAGGAGACTCGACCGCCTGTTTGCATTACTAGACCACAAATTGCCGCAATGAGTTGAGCGATATCAGAGGCAATGTCTTCGTCTTCATTCCGTGAAAAGCTCGTGGACGGCGTCTCCTGGCCCATGCCTGTCAAGATGGAAGACGAAGCGAAGGACCGGGAGGAATCCATTCCGGTGGACGGCGTGGCCTGGCCCTTGCCCGTCAAAGAGGATGAAGCAAAGGACGGGGAGAAATCCATTTCGGACGATTATTCAAATGTTTGAGCATCGGCAGAGAGTGAGGGAGAGAAATCTCAAGTACAGTACCTCCAGTACCGAGGAGTTGGGAGGACACAAGCTGAGCCGAGACGATGTGGCGCCATTGGGGCAGGGCGGCGAAGATACACCATCCCAATAAAGTTAGATTCGGAATTCTCCATATATCGTTGTTGTTCTCAGCCTTGAATGAGTGGTGGAGTGAGCAGTCAGCACTGAATACCTCCTTCAAGCTTTCATGGTCTTCGAGTCTGTGTGGGAGAGGCCGTATATTTGGACTGTGTCGATTTAGAGAACTCGTGTGTAGATTGATCTATGGAGAAAAGAGACTATATACACGAGGTGGGTGGCGAAACGCCGACGACGACGCTGACGACGACGATTTGTAACCACCACGGTCGACACACACCCCAACTTTGAGCTCTCTGAGGTTAAAGCTGTATCACCGGTCTTGGCGTGGTGTTGATCCTTTATTCTTTACCAAGATAGGTTCTAAGTTTTCGTTCCAAAGCTCAATAATCCAACCCCTATGTATAACCCCTAGTCCCGCACCATTAGTATATCCAAGCTAGCTTATGCTCTGACTTCTCGCTCTGGCTCCGTGCTCTGGCTTCTTGCTCTGGCATCTCGCTCTAGCTTCGTGCTCTTACTTGGACGGCTCGTAGGGTCGTTACGCTGCGGTAGAGTAGGTCGACTCTATCGAATGGTTGTGTTTGTCTTTTGAGGAAGGATTGAATGAGGGACGAATCGATTGTCGTAGCAGTACGGTGCAAGCGTCTCGCTGATAATCCGGCTCTAGTGGCTGTCGGTAATCCGGCTCTGGTAGCCGTCGATAATCCAGCCCTCGTGGCTGTCGGTATCGCCAGAGGCCTTTGAAGCTCTAGCTCGTAGTTCCTCCTTTCCGTCCTCATCGAGGGACAAGAAAGTCGTCGTGTGGGTTGATATCTAAGGGCGTCGTCGCCATCGTCGTTGGTATCGGTATCCGAGGGCATCATCGCCATCGTCGTCGGTATCGGAGCCGTGGGCTCCTCAAGGATTGTTCTGGCTTGCAAGAGACACCGTTGTCTTCTCGGCCATCGTTGAGGATAACGAGTATATCGTGTATACCCGGACACGAGCTGTATAGGAGTGCTGCGAAGGTAGAGAAACGATCAATCAATTTCAGTGAATGTAAAGATCAGATGCAGTACGGTAGGCAGGCCGGGCTCATAACTGTCGAACCTGAAAATGGAGGTAAGGGAAACTCGTGTGTAGATTGATCTATGGAGAAAAGAGACTCTATATACATGAGGTGGGTGGCGAAACGCTGACGACGACGATTTCGACGACGATTTATAATCACCACGGTCGACAGACTGAAAATTACCTCAGCGACCTCTGCGGCTGCTAGGACTCAGTGTCTTCCGTTCCAAACGGAAATCGGCCGGAAAATCTAGCTCCGGGTGATCTAACAGCTTACCTCAGCAACCTCAGACCGTAGAATCAATTAGCGGACATACGTATATCCGCAAGCGGATATCGCTAACCTTTTTGGTCAAAAAGTTGATTCTATGGTGTGGGAACTGTGAAGCTTATTGACCCGAGTTTACGAGTGGTCTGTTACTTTCGGGTCCCAAATTTTCAAACTCTGATCACAATCAACTACTCCATCATATTTTAAGCAGAGGGCTCTGCATCGAAGCTCTGCAGTCCAAGTATACACTATATTCGTGACTAATATGATCTTAATTGCGAACTATAAAAGCTATATTAAAAGTCTTTAACCCAAAAGCCTCTATATTAAAAGCCTCTAAATAAGGGCCTATTAAGTATAAACTCGGGTCAAAATTTTCATTGGCGGACCCCCGACGATCCACATGTTGCTTTTGGTTTACCCCGCGTACAAGGGCAGATCTAAGCGAGCCAAGGGGAGACGAAGCCCTAGGGGAACGAAGCCCTGGGGAATGAAGCCCTAGGGGAATGAAGCCCCAGGGGAATGATCCCCTAGGGGAATGGAGCCCTGGGGGAATGATCCCTCTAGGGGAGTAAAGCCTTAGGGGAATAATCCCCCAGGGGAATGTAGCCCCAGGGGAATGAAGCCCCAGGGGAATGGAACCGCAAGGGAGTGGAACCGCAAGGGCTTCCATGAATGGGCGAATCGCCGGGATTTATTTTTGTCCTCAGCTTCTCGGCTTTTAATTGGTTAGCACGCTTCGCTAAGCCTTACTGGCTTACGCTTCAACAAGTTACCCTGCGCCGTTTTATATGAGTTATATCTAAGGCTACTGCCTAAACTTAGAGAGAAAGAAAGAGGGGGATTAAGTAGGCTCTGAAAATCGAGTATCTAGTTTTAGGTGTAAACGAAGGGCTATTTTTAGCTTCTAAGAGGGTCCTAATTTTAGATGTTTCGAGAGCCTAAAATTAGGTCTCCATTTTTAGGGTCTACTCAATCCCCCAAACCTCCTCGCTCCTGTCTTTAACCTTCACTTTTCCTTTTAAGCAAATGGCGTAAAAAATCCCAATTAAGTAATAAAATTTCCGTACAGCTTTCCTATCCCACCAGCAAAGTCATTAAGAAAACGCCAAGCATTCACGTAATGCATCTCTTAGCTAAGACGAGACGCCACGCCGAATCTGTGGGGCTAGTGCTAATCCCTGCGGAAGACCCGCCTATAGGAGCGCCTGTACCTTTAAGCGCGTAAAACTAGCGTACTGACTAGCGTATACGTGACCCGGAGGGTAAGCAGGGATACAACCGTGACAATAATTATCCTACTTCCCGGATCTACAGTTCTCAAGTTCGTTTAATATCTAAAGATAAGACATATGTATAGAAATTAACTAGATACACCAACATCTGCTACACAGCCTAGACAAAAACCTCTCCAGATTCTATTGCGCATTCGTCACGATCGCCTTCCAACGCAATCTCTGTTGGAAAACAAGCCCGCAACGATATCACGTAATAAGACTTGTGGGAGACATCTCTTAGCAGGAATCTGACCAATCAGACAACTTCGACCGTCGGTCGAAGTTCCTCGAAATCTCTTTAACCACCTATATAGAAAATAAGCAATACACAGAGATTTAGCTCCATAGCCTTAATTTAACAGGTTATAAGCCTAGGTTTGCGCCTAATGGGCTAAATCTAATTGCTTTACTATTATTATAATATTTACTATCGTAATATCACCACACAGACGTAAAAAGTTGGTAAACGTTTACCTAACTTACAACGCTAAAAAACCTATAACAAGCAGCTATGTAGCTGCTAACTATGGACTCTACGCTAAATGCATAAGAGGATCCTACCAAGGACGAGCCTAATATAGTCCGTAATTAAACCGCGGCACTAGAGGCTTAGGAGGACCTCTTATTTAGTAAATAACCTTACTATTATTAAAACGGAATAATAAAGTTTTGAGAATAAAGCTTTATAATAACCGTATTAGTTATAAATTAGAAGAAGCTTATTAAAACTGCCTATACTGGCTAAGAAATATACTAAGTTAAAACCTATACTATATAAACACTCCTTATAAAAGGAAACCAATCTAATAATATTGTCTTAATAAGGCCTATAGACTACCTACTATAAACTACCTATAATATAAAGCCCCGCCAATATAAGCAACGAACGTACCGCCTACTAAATAGGTATTTAAAAAATGGAAAGTGTTAAAAGAACGCTTTAAGGATTTTAATCTGGCAGCTATTACTAACATTATAGCTACTTTCTTTACTCTATTAAAAAAGAAAATGGAGATCTAACTGCCGGTTTTAGAGGGTTCTGTCGCCGTTTTTAGAGGTCGCGTCGCTAAAACTTCCCGCCGCCCTAAGCCTCTTGCTTACCGGTCTAACGTTAAGCCTCTCGCTTACTGCCCTATACCCCTTGCTTTTAATAGGCAGACTATAATCCTTCTACGCGCCTGGTGCTGAAGCTATATATACTTTATAGCTCCCGCCTCTAATCCGTTTAATCTAGGCTCCGTTTCTCTTATTCTCTACCCTCCCATCTTCTTAACCCTATATTACTCTTTAGATCCTTCCTACTATTATTGCCCTCTAGGTCCCTCCCGCTATTACTGCCCTAAGTTCTCTTCTAGCTCCCTAGAATGCGGCGCGTTTAATTATTGGATTGCAGCTTATTATTTAGTATTACTGACGATAAGTATATAAATATGGATAGCGACGGTAATAGCTATGAGATAGAACTAACTGTCTTTAATAGTAATGCCGACAGTAATGCTAATAGTAACGCCGACTGCGACGCTAATAGTGGCATCAACTGTAACGTTAATAGTATTACTAGATCTAATGATGCTTATAAAGCGCCCGCTTAAGCATGGTTTTATAAGGATTAAGACTATCTACTAAAATACTACCTTAAATAGTTAGAAGAGTTTAAGGAATCTAATTTTATAATATAGGACTACGCTAATAGTAGTACGAATCTCCTTAACTGTATTAAAGATTAATAGTATTAGTAAGTAATAACCTGTTCTATAGCTTTCTCTTAGGCTTAATCTAGAGCTAATGATTTTTAGATACTATACCTATATAAGGAAGGACCCCAAGAAAACATACTAAGTCCTCTTGCTTTGGCTACTTTATAGCTTTTTTTAACTAGCTCCTAAATTAGAAATGAGGGAAGGGGAGTAAAAAATAGTGCGGGATAAAGCTTTCTAGCTCGCTTAGTGTATACTAAAAGTACTATCGCCTTATATATAAGAGAGTAACTAGTAGGAAAATTGCTAGTAAATTAACCCGCTAGATATATAAGGTAATTACGTTCCTAGTTAACCCTTTAGCCTAGTAAAGTAAGGCGAAGCTAAAATATATTTTCTAGGTACTTCGGAAACTAGTGAAGAAACATAGCTTAAGTAATAAGAAGCGAGAAAAGCCCGTTATAGACGTAGAGGACCTTGCCCTAGTTTTTAAGACCAACTTAGTTATAACGAGAAAGATATATATAGTTGGGCGATATTAGATATAAATCTATTTCTTACTATAGCTAGGCCTTTGCACCGTAAGCTAACCTAAAGCTCTTCTTAACCTATGCTACCGATATATAATAATTATACTTATTTGTGACCTAGAAGGCGGGCCTTATAAAATCGTGCCTAAGTTTATATTTGAATTTACTAAGGAATATCTTAGCATAAAAGAAGCGTATATTCCCTTTTTACCTATTCCTCTCCTTATACTTACGGAGAACCAGTAATACTTTCCCAATTCCTAAGATTATCTTTAACCCTTTGCTTATTCTTAGCCCTTACGTCTTTCTCCTAAGCCTTCTTTTTACTAATAAAGCTTTTAAGGCCCCTAATCTAACGTCCGCAGAGTAGCTTAGCAAGCTATATATTAAGCCTAGGCGTAATAAGTTGCCGCTGCTACTCCGCCCAGACCTAGATAATATCCCTATATTTTAGCGATTAATTAAAACCCCCTATGGCCATATAGTCTCACTTAACCAGCCTTTGCTATACTTAACTCTTTTGCCCTAGATTAAAGACCTTAGCGTAATTACAGGATTTCGGCAGGTTGCGCGCCTATATAGTCTCTGTTATGGCGTAGGTAAGGCATTTAACGAGAATAATAAGTTCTATTATGTAGAGCTAGTTCTACTAAAACCTTTCTAACGCCTATACTACCTAGGTAACGTAAGTAACGCCCTCTGGAACCTAATAATGTAGTATACCAACACTCGAACATTCCTAAAGCACTACCTTCCGTAGCGTATTAGCGTAGATATATAGGCAATCGTTTAAGGCTTAGAGCCTTAAGAAAAGTTAATAAAAGCAATATACCGAATAAGCCAATTAATTAACTTGTGGCGGCCACAGCACCTAATAAAAGAATAATCCTTATTGGTTAACGAGAACCTACGTATTTGTTCTTTAATTAAAGTTTAAAATAAGCTAAAGCGTAGCCTTAAGCGCAAAGCCGTAGGAAGTATAGAATACTAAAAGCTTAGCTGGGAAATCATAAATAAAAGGCAACGTTAAAGAAATGCGCTATTGGAAAATATTAAGAAGAATTAGGACAGCGAATAAGCTATAATTAATATTAAGCGGCAACTTTCCGAGGTTAAATTTAGTGAGGATGTTAAAGTAACCTTAGAATCCTGTAATAATAAATTGGTTAAATATAAACGCCTTATTAAAGTGATTATAACGCTTTCTGGTATGTTACTAGAAGATAAGATACGCAGACGTAATAATGCCATTAATGCGATTATAGATTACTGTAATGTTAAGGAAGGTAGAGCGTATTGGCTAAGTTATCGCCAGAGATAGTTTAGGATAGGTATTGCCCTTAGCTAAGTTAAGATTAAAGAAGATGCTAAGATTTTAGAAGCGGCTAAAGCGCTAAAAAGTGCAAAGTTATCCTTATATAAGGAGAAAAGACCAAAAATATACTTTGTCTGCCTTAGGAATAAAAAGCTCGCAATTAGTAAGCGTATATATAGGTTCTACACTCTAACTGCTCTTATAAAGCATTTCTGACAAGCGCATCTCTCTAAACTCCTAAAGTAGGGTAAGATTAAATATAATGTTTATAAAGTAACCCTTAAGCATAAAATACATTTTTAGAACTATGCGTATAGTATATATAGGACCTTTTCCTAGTTATTGCGCGCTTATCTTATTATTCTTTGCTACTCTTTATTCTATTTTAGTCTATTATTATCTAATCCTATTTTAGTATTTAGTAGAGTAGATATAATGACTGGGATTTTATAATTTGTCTAGGGGGGGTAAGGGGTAATAGGTAAGGTAAGGGTGAGGTGAGGGTGAGGTGAGGGTAAGGTAAAGGATAAGATGAAAGGTGGGGTAAGGGGTAAAGGGTAAGAGGTAAGGGGTGGCTAATGGGGGATAGATAATATAGTTGCTATATAATATTTAATGGACCGACTATAAACGAGATATATATTTGAATTTCTTAGATTAACCTAAATGGAGAAAGAGAAGTATTATATAATAACTTCCTACCTAAGCCAATCTCCTAAGCTATATATCTTCGCTAGCACTTTTTGTAATAAAGTATATAAGGGTGATTAGGGTTGGATAGATAACTGCTATCCTTAATATAATATGTAAACTTGGCGCTATAATTAATATTATAACAGGCCCTAGTCGTGTAGAGGGTATAAAGACAGTTATTAATGTTTTCGCTTTTGCGCTTAGCTATGGCGTACCTCGCCTCAGCAGATTAAAGTAGTGATTCTGTTTGTTATAGCTAAGATTAGATAGCTTAAAGTTTCTATATAAAATTTTCCTCTATATCCTTAGATGCGGTAATTACTGTCTATATAATGCCGATGGCGAAATCGCTTATAATGTTTAGTTTTACGAAGTCCTTAAGTTTAATAAGCTCTTTAATGTGCTTGGCCGCTGTTAAAATGATTATATTATATAATGCTAAGTTACCTATCCGGCTAAAGATATTCTTAATAATATTAGGGAACCTATTTGTAGACTAGCTGGTTCCTAAAATGTATTAGATTTTTATATTCGTAAGCTCTTTTAGCTGTGGTATATTATAGTAATCGGCAATTATATTAACATGGACGTAGTAAAGTGTAATATTAGCCGATATCGGCTATATTATTATGTCTTTATTATTGCCACCACTATTATCTAGCCCGGATAGTAATGAGGCATCGGCGTCGTTAAGTTACGCTACCTCTAATTCTATAGATTAAAGTTTAAGTATAGATAAATCGGATTAGCGTGTAAATATATTCCTTACCTTAGCTAAGCGTTCCTATACTTACAATATTAGACCCTTACTCCCCCTTGCTATTGCTATAATCCCCCTTATATATAAATTGGATTATTTTTTTAACAGTGCAGAAATCGAACTTATTAATATTTATAACGCTAGTCACTACCTCCTACCGGTTAGTTAGTTAGTTAGGGTTAATTCTACTAGACGTTCTATTAGCTTTTACCTAAAAGCCTCTATTATAGGCAGCTATAAGTATAGGAGATTAGGTACATATAATCGCTTTATAGACTTTAAACTCCAGCCCCTGGCATATAAGTTTTAAGTCACTATATTTTTCGCTATCTATAAGCTGCGCTAAGCCAAACGGAATACTTTTAGGTGGTATGTTTCTTTAGTTTCGACTATGTTTTAAGCAATGTTTAGGGAAGTGATTTGGTGTTAAACAGGACGATTAAGAATAAGAACTCTGCTTTATTAAACATGGCTCTAGAGCCTCTATATATATTAAGAAGTCGTTATTAGCTTCGTCTAATCTGCGACGGATTTAGCTAATTAGTTAGAGCTTTAAACGTTAGTTACTTAACTAAGGACTAGTGTAACTTCTAAAGTTCTAGGAAGGGTGAGTGGTAGGGTATACGCCGCAGCGCCTAAAAGCAGTTAGGTTATATAATAAAGGCTTAATTAGAGGACGTGTTCCTATAGCTTAGGTTAAGGCTTTATATTTCTCCAAGCCATATTAAGCAAAGTTAAATAGTATTATGTCCCTGCGTACCGGCCCGCCAATTACACTATTCCTGCGCCTCTAAGAGCGGTTTCCTGGCCGTTAACCTTCTTATTATCGGCTGGTCGAAGTATACTTTTTAGATAAGGGGCACTAACTAGATTCTTAGTTGGTTACTTTATAAGTCTTAGAAATAGTATATTCCCTACTAATAACTTACTAACTAAGTAAGCAGATTAATAAAATTAACCTTATAAACACACTACTATATAAAGCTCGGTAGATGAAAATATATTTCCTAAATTAATAGGATCTAGTATAAAGAGTAATTATATAATGCTTTAGCATATTTAAGATACCTTAGAATTATATAACTTCACTATTATTAGTATTAAAAAAATGTCTTTTAGGAAATAATTTACCTTCCTTTATTATTAGTGAAGGGAACTCTCCTAATATGTTAGATATTTATTTAATATTTTACGTATATTATAGAGGGCTTATATGTACTAAAATCAGCTAAGGGCACTAAAGAATAATGCTAAGAAGTAACGGAAGAGGTATGTAACGCAGTATTGTTATATATTTGTAGTGGAGGCATAAAACCTAAAGGAGCCTGACCATGCTCTGTATTGCTATATTGCTTATCCCTTACGTGGCCGCACCCGTACGGCGATGTTTTAGTCTTTCTAGAGAACCCTAAATATGGGCAAATCCAGTACCAGGAGATGCTTTTAAAGAGAAAATTTGGTTCTGGGTAATATAGTTATTCGGGTAAGGCCGCTGAGGAGTTTAAGGAAGATAGGATGGTGGGTAAATTTAAGGATGGGGAGTGGAACCAAACTCCTGGCATTGATTTATCCTCTTTATTTTCCGTTATTCTCCTATCCGTCTCTTCTGCTAGTTTTCTAGCCTCCTTTAATATTTTTAGCTCCGGGTTACGCTTTTTCCGCCTTATAACAGCCTTTATTTTATAACGCTGCTTATATCGCTTAAGGAGGTTATATTGGAAGAAAACTTTAGGGCATTCTTTAGGGCATTTGTCGCAATGGTAGGCCGGCTTAGTGTCTATAAGAATTAGGAATATACGCTGCGGTTAAGTAGGGCAGTGACCTATAGGATAGTTAGTGTTGTGTTAAGTACTCCGCTTATAAGTAACTCTTTATATAATTGTTATAGTTATATACGTGGCCGTCGAAATCGGACTCTGCACCTGTACGTGGTGACGGCTACGAACCTGGTCTTCGAAGTTCAGATCTAGAGCCAACGCAGAGACGTCGCATAGCGTGCGGACAGGACCGGTGGTGGTTGTGGGCGTTGAGGGCGGTGGTGAAATTTTTTTAGATGGTGAGATCTTGAAAACCACTACTGTTGGCTCTCTACAATACGATGACTACTACGCTGTTCTCCTATCTAGGGCACCTGTACGATCCAACATGGATGCACGGTATTCGATATTATCCCCCGTCCCCTAGTAGAAAGCATTAATGACCTTATATTAACGAATAAGCAAACGCGAACGAACGAACGAACGAGCAAATATACGGCCCCTTTTAACCCCTAGGGCAATCGCCCGCGGAGTATGCGGTCACTTGCCGCCTTACTACCGTACCGACTGGCAGCCGGATCACAAGATATGGTTTTCCTCGTCTCCTCTTGACGGAGTGGTAACCCTTAAAGAGGGCCTAGCAACCGGGGCCTAGGCATAAAAGATACCCAGAGTACACACACACACATCCCGCTCGCCGTTTAGTATTAGGTGGTTAGAACGGATGAATCCCCCTTACGCCTTTAATAGGCCTAGGGGGGGAGGCATGGCGTATATGGCAATGGTCAATAAGAGATAGTATATAGGGGGTGGTTAAGATACGGAACACAACTATAAGCACAGCAATTGATCGGCAAGGCCTAGCTAGGACGTAGTAAACCCTAGCTTTGGATGAGTTAGAGAAGGAAGCAGTGGTTTCTAAGGAGTTCGAATTATCTAAGGAGGACAGGACGTAGCCGTAGGCCCGCAGGGCCGCCGCTACGGACGGACATGGCAAAACAGGGGTTTTTCATCCTACTGAGGTGGCTCATAGGGTTTTTCCGTCCCCTATATTAACAAGGGTTTTCTTCTTGTTAGTTTATAAGTTTCCCTTGTGTATAGAGTAGTCTGCGTGGGCCTAGATAGGATCCGTATCAGACGTTAATTAAAGAACTTACTACTAGTTACATACGTAATATTTCCTAGGTGGTAGCCGCCCCCCTATAGGTAAACTCTTAACTTTAGTAACTATAGGGCGGAATGTCCTTTTGCTTACCTATTTCCATTCTATTACGGTAGTTAGTAGTAAAAGATAAACGGCTGAGTATATATGCAATATTAAAGAAGTTTAAAATGTAGAAATATATAGAATTAAAGATATAAACCACTAAGAGGAGGCGGGATATAAAGTTTCTACGTATCGACGTGGCGCTAATACTAATATTATATATAGAATGATCTGGCGTATTAATAATTAATATAGCGATATAAGCATTCCTAATATAGAACACTAGATCTCTCTCTATTTAAAGTATAAGGCGTCCCACTATTTCGCGTTCTAGATAGTAGAAGAGTAGAATATAAAAAGTTAAAAAGATAGATTATTAGGGAGCGGACTACTAAGCTAAACCTTTAGAAGTTTTAGAGTCCTATATCTAGGAAACGCTACGCGGGTAGAAGGAGTGAGTAAGCGAGGAAAAAGGGCTACCTATAATACTTATGGGGAACACGCGTCGTGCTTATTGCTATTATTTGGAGTATATATACTCCTAAATTATTTTGGTTTTAAGACGGCTCATCTTCTTAAATAGGTAATGAGCTTTAGGGATAAATCCAATTAGCTCCTACTAAGCCTGTTAAACGATTATATCGAAGGCTTGTAGAATGTAGAGAGTTGTAGAATAAGGCTTGGGTTATTTAACCTTGAGGATCTTACGCGATTTAGCTTAGATTATATCCGGGATAACATTAAGAGGAAAGAAAGTAATGTTAGCTTCTTAATCAGCTCTCGTCTAAATTATAGCGGAACCCTAAATAGTTTAGTAGCTTACAGTAACTACTAGATCCTAGACGCCTTCGCACCACAACTACTAAATTATAAACGCCTTCGCATTACGACTACTAAATTATGGATACTTCTATACCAGGACTACTAAATTATAGACGCTCTATACCGTAAGCACTAGTATAAAGAGCCCCATATTAAGATCTAATCCAATTATAACATGCGTACTAGATTTAATAGTATTAGTAATAGATCCTAGTAGCTTAAAATAGTAAAGGGGATATACTTATTGCTTATCTAGTGTTTATCTAGAGGGCCCTATACGGTATTACGTAATACGAGCTTTTGTATAAATACTTTGTTAATTTCTAGCACTCTTTAGTAATAATAGGGACCTTAAGTACCCTGCTTTCCCAACGCTTAAAGCGATATACGCTCTTTTAATCGGTGATCCTTTTTATTTAAGAATATAATACTTAATTTTATTGCTGTTATTTAATATCCTCTAATATCTATTCCCTTCTGTTTGTTATTAGTAATGTATAATTATACCTAAGTTTACTATAAGTGTACTCATCTCCGCTACACCATAAGAGCTTGGTGTATAAAATATTAGGAGACGCATAAAAGATACCTAGTAAACGTTGTTATAATATAAGAGCAAATACCTAAGCCATTAATGTATAACTAATTTTCTGTTATAGTAAATACAGGCTTAATAAAAACTGTAGTGCGCCTCTATATATCTATATAGAGGCCTAAGAAACTTATATAAGAATTTCTTCTAGGTAACTATAAGGCATATTAAACCGAGAGGCTTACTTAAATATGCATAAGAAGGCAAAGGAGGAAATAATTTAATAAACGCGGAGGGGCTACGCATTGCTGGTAAAGGGCGTATACGATTCTCTTCTTTGTAAATATACTGTAAATAAGTATTTAGGGTAGAGAAACTAAACTATCTCTAATAAAGCATTTGATGTATTTTAAACCTAGCGATAGGTAATAGTTATTATATATGTCCGGCCCGAACGAAACTTGCTTTAGAACGGCCCCTAGACGGTAAGACCTTAAATGTAGGCTGGGTAAACCTTAGTATGTATACTTATAACATTCTGCTAACCACCCGCCCGTTAAATATATCCAATAGCTTTTAAATGGGATAGTGATAAGTAGCTCTTCGTACGCTATAGACGGTATATATACTAACATTTATAAAGAAACTAATGTATACGATAAATGCATCCGTAGAAATATCTCCACCTTACCCCTAATCTACTAAACGTTGATATCTGCCGAAGAGAAAAGATGCTAACCCATAATTATACCGGTTATTTATATTGTATAAAGATCTTAATACATAAGTTAGTATTCTAGAGGAGATATTTAGGCTATCGCCTATAATATAAGTGGACGAAGACGCCTTTACCAAGGCCGTTACCGGTCGCATTCTCTCCCTTAAGTATTATGTAGGAGCTAGATATTTTCAACCCTTAAAGTTAAAAGGAGAGTGGGATTGTCCTATTAAAGATTATAACAGAAATTACCAGCGTTTGGATTTGTATCATAGGTATGTTAAAACTTTAGAGGGGTTCGGGTATAAGATTCTAAGGTGTTATTTTGACTAGGATACGTGTCTGCCATACGGCTACTAATTCGACTTTTTTGCTAGTCTTTTTTAATATAAGCGGAAAGCTTATGGTGTAAAAGCTTTATCGCGGACTTAAATGTTTATACTATTTATAATATATATTAAGAAGAGTACGTCGCAAGATTATATTATTTTAGAAATGCTTATGGAGATATAGACTCGTAACCAGTGGAGGCTAGCAGTTAAATAAAATAAATGGAAGACTCTACTATTTACACGCCTTATACAGACTCGCTAAAACCTAGCTTTAATGGCGGTGGCTAAGGAGAATCTATTTCTCTAAACGCTGAAATGGGCCCCTTAACTTTAAAAGCCGAAGATAGCACTTAGATGCCTATCCCAACGTCTTTTACAGGAGGAGACTTTAAATTTACTATGGTACTAAGTACTATACTATATGCGATTAAACCTAAAGCACGAGAAGGTAAAAGGGTATTTAAGTTCTCTATGGCACTGAGCGCTGCTAAAGAGGGTTTTGGATTTACTATAGATCTATATACTAAATTTTTTATTAAACCTAAAGCTAGAAGGGACTTTAGGTTAGGGTTACCAAGTACTAATGCGGTTAGGTTTAGTGGAAATGGTGCTAAAAGGGATTTTAGATATATGGCTCTGTATATAGAATTTTGGGTAGGTAAACTGGGGGGTTATAGTAAGGGGATTTTTTAATTTAGGATGGAACCTTACGCCGCTAACGTTCCCTTTATAGATCTTATATTTGGAGTGGGCTAGGGTTAGTAGGCATAGCTTTAGGACTCTTAGTAAAGAGATTAGATAAAATATATCTTAAATAACGCAAACTAGTTGCGTCTTACTACCTATTAAGTGGGCTTATTTCTATTCCATATATAATAAATTACTATTACTTTCCCTTCTCTAATAGTAGGAGTTAGACTTAATTGTTTTAGCTACCTATTATAAATAATACTGATTTTAATAAGAGCTGGCTTAATCGGTGGGCGCGATTACTTACATATTCCCTCCGCATGCTTTAATAATAGATATTTTATTAGTCTCTTCCTTTTAAAGGGCTAGGTTATACTCCACAATCTATCTCTAATTAGTGTCTCCTCTAAGATAATAGTAACCAATGGTAATAATATTGTCGTTATTAGCTAGCTGTTTCTAATCCGGTAATTGTCTAATTATAAATAGGGCATATTAAGGGAAATCGTGTTCTTTAGCGTATAAGACTTGGAAACTATTGTCCCTAGTAGAACTAATAAGGGTATTTATAAACTTTAAAGGTATTAGTAAGCAGAGCTTTTTTTCCTTAAAGGAAAGAAAACTGGTATGACCTTGTTTTCCTTAATTTGCGGCTACTTTAGAATAGTATTGGTTGTACCCTTAAGGATTACGATGCCTTAATCTCGCAGAAGCTGTAAGATAAGACGGGTAGAGTTTTTATTGGATAGGTTTAGCAACCACTTTTTCTGGTATCTATAGACTTTAAGGGCAAGAGAGCTTATATCTTTAACTTAGAGAAAATCTTAACCTTTATATAACGCGATTTAAATTTAGGGCTAGTTGCCTTATTAATGCTAAGAGAACCGGAAAACTGAATACGTAAATAAAAGTAAAATTTAATTAAGAAACAACCTATACCTTAATAAAGCTTTTATTTATCTGATAATAAGGCGCTCCCTATATATTATATATTTAGCAATATACTCTTAGTTCTTATTATTATATGCTAGGTGTATAACTACCTAGTGTATTATATCTAACTGCTGGAAAATATTCGCGGCGGAGTTATTTATTACTGTTTAGAATAGCATTTTCTAGTAATTAGCTTAGTATTCTATAATTATCTAGCTATATATATATTATTGACCTTATTTTAGTTTTATAGTGTCTAGTTAATCTAAGGTGTTGGTATAACGGAGGCTCGATAACTAAAAAGCACTAAATCTATTATTACGTCCACTCTATATATATATATTTAAAATATAAGTCAGCCTAATAGTACACCTAAAGAGGTGGACAGCTCTTATATATATAAGGCAACTATTAATCAAACTTAGCCTCTAAGCCTTACGCCTAACTTATAAGAAGGGTTAGAGGTTAAGCGGAGCTTGTTATATACTAATATATTTAAAGGGACAGTCCTTATCCCTAGGATTACTTACCTCTAATATAAATTGTCTCTTCTAATTTAACTGCTTAGGAGTAAGGCGGCGGCTTGTTTTTATGTGACCTTTCCTACTTAATAGTAGCTATCCAACTATATCTTTAACTGGTATCGATTAGTGTTTCCTAAATGTTATAGAGTTTTATCCTAGGCGCCGGATTTAGTTATAACTTAGTATTACTTAGATATTTGCTTATAGATTTTAATCCTTATTTATAATTGCTGGCTTATTTAATCTTTAATTAAGGGATGACGACTACGTTAGAGCTATAGATTTGAATTTAAATATGCTTAGCTAAAAGAGGCGGTAATTGCTACGTTGGCTACAAGTAGCAGCTCTAATTTTTAGTATATCTATAATTTAGTGATCGCGGTGCGAAGGTATCTATAATTTGGTGGTTACGGTACAGAAGCGTCCATAATTTAGTGGTCGCAGTGCGCTACGTCTAGGATTTAGTAGTTACTGCGTAAAACGCCTCCCCCCTGCCCCTCAAAGTCAGCCCGTCCCGCGCCCTAATATATCTATAGTCTTATACTAACTTCGTTTACCTTAGGAGATGGTATTTAACCCTCTAGAAAAGCATTTCTAATATTGCATTAGTTCTTCTATAAGTCGCGATAGGATATCTAAGGCTACTTTCCTATAAGTTTTGGTATCGCTAGCATAAATATAAGGGCGGTAGGTTAACTAGGCCGAAGATATAGTTGCCTTCTCCCTTTACCGCTCTTAGTTGTTTTGGTTGCAATAATATATAATTATTAGTTTACTTACGCTATGTATTTCTATATATAGTTCTTTTATTACTTTGTACTATTCTATATTATACTTTATTAGTATTATAAGCTAAGCTACTTCTAGGAGCATCTTTTACTTTAAGTGCTTTTCTTTTTTATTTTTCCTAAACTTGTTATTAGGCTTTTTATTTAGCGGTATAAGAAGCTCTAGAAAGTCTACCCGCCCTAAAACCTATTACTGCTAATAACTTAGTTGCTAGAGTCTCTATTATTGCTTATATTAGTTATTTAGGTTTATAAGGCCACTATATTAAAGGAATCTATTAATAAGGAATTAGGTTATAAGTCTATAGAACTCCTGTAAGTAATACTACCAAAACCCCTACCTGGTACGCTAGATACTTATTATCGCTATTTTATTCCCTTCCCTACTCTAGCCTTTTGGTATAGTGCTATTATTCTTAATATTAAGCCGATTTTTAGTACGCGTCTTAATAGCTTTGGGAAGCGTCTTAGTATAGGTCCTATTTGTTATAGCCCAGTTTGTTATAAAGTAGAAGTAGTATATATATTACTATAATATATCTTTCTGGGTTATAGTAAAACAAATCTAGTTGGATAAAGCATCGCGGATAATTATACTTGGCGCAACTATTAACTTTTTTCCAGCTATAGTAAGTATAATTCTCCTTGCCTTGCCTTAGACGGATTATTACCTCTTAGTAAGTAAATTATTTAACCTTTAAAGAAATCCTCTAATATAAGGTAGTGGGTGTGCGTTATAATATTTGCGGTAATATCTTTATTAGAATATATAGGTTTTTAGAATTATAAATTGCGGGAAAGTAACAGGATTGGAGATAGAAACTTTAATATTTAAAGTTATTTAAGTGTCCGCTTCTTTGCGCTAGTACTTAGGTTAAAATAGTATCTGTTATAGTGTTTGTGGCGTTTATAGTAATTAGTTAAGAGTATTTTAAGTTAAAACCGTACTTATCCCTTAACCCATTAATTCGCGCTAACGGTTATTAATAAAAACTAGCTAACTAATTAAGCTGAATTTAACGCTTGTATTATTATAGGGCTATAATCGGCATCTTAACCTCTATAGCTTGGTTCTCCCTTATTTATAAGTATTAGGGATGCGGGAAGGCGTATTAAGGCGAAAGTTACTAAGGGTGGGATTTTTACACTAACTTAAGGCTTTATTGGTGGCGTCCGGGGACGATAAGTAGGTTATACCAGTTAGAACGGTTAGAACGGTTAGAACGGTTAGAATGGTTAAAATAGTTAGAATAGTTAGATTAGTTGGAGCAATATAATTAGTTTGAGCGGTTAGGCCTTCGTTTTATAACCCCGCTTAAGTTATATTACATCGTCCTAATCTTTTATTTTAACGCCATTATATCTTATAGGTCCAGCCTAGATATATATACCACTATAGGATATATAGATAACAAATAGAAATACTTCTTAGTGAGCTATATATTGTGCGTACTATAAAGTATCGGTTAATACTAGGCCAGCTCTTATCGCGTAAGGAAGCTAAGGATCTTACTAAAACCTATTATTCTTAGATATAGGTTTCTCTACCTATCTAGAAGAAGGTTTAAACTCGTATAGCGGATAAGCTATAGGAAGAGAAGATATCCCTAATATGTAATAAGGTTTTTCGGTGGCGTATATTATAGGCTATTAAGAGTAATTTCCCTAAGGCATAACCCTAGGGCACAATTCTATCTGGTTAGCTTTAGTTATAAATAGTTAATACAAATACTTATTTAAGTTTTAGCGTAATAAGAGGTAAGCCAATTAAACAGTTAACCTAAGATACTGGATAGGCCTTAGAATCCTATAAACCAATCGAGTATTAAACCTAAAATACCGTGTAAGCTGCCTTAGGATCCTATAAGGAGCGGGAATAAGGGATAAATGGCTAGGATAAGGATGTATAAGGCAGGCGAAGAACCAATATAAAGCGGGTATTTAGTAGAAGGGGGATTCTATCCTAAAGCGTTAGATTAATACTACCTAATACTAGTTTGCTATATAGCCCTCTATCTACCTTATTCTAACTCCCCTAACGTATATAGAATCTACTATATACGCCTACACTCTACTAGATACTAACTAAGAGTTGCTACTATCTTAGTTCCTATCTATTGGATAATTTCGCTCTATATGCGTTCTTGTCTAGTATCTAGGCCCTAATCCGATATTAGGTTTTAGTAACAATTTTACCTTATTTTTAGTTCTTTAGCTATTTAGGGGAGACTAGGTGTAAAAGGTCTGGCAGGCTGTCTTACTTAAAAAATTATAATAGTAAATATATCTTATTCTATAAAACCATAAATTATACAGCTATTTAAGACTGTTAACTATATTTATTCTGTCCTTTAGGTTGTTTCTTTCCTTTTCTATACCGTGTAATTAATAAGATCGCAGTTGTTACTAGTTATATATAGGAAGCGGCCAACTTATATATTGTGGATGGTAGTAGGAATTATGGTCAGCTATATAAGTGTCTAAATTCTATAACTATAAGTATATCTAATAATGGCCAAGGGTATAGAAGGTATTCTCTAGGCCGTATACTAGCAAATTACTCTATACATATATATATAACGTCCCTATATGGAATTGTTGTTCTATACTAACTAGATGTTTAGGTCTTTATAGAAAGTTTAATACTTATATAGAGTACTATTTAGATCCTTTTTAACTCGAATTAATTCACTTAAGGTATTCTTATTTTAGCTCTTGCCTAACCACCTATACCCTTAAAGTTGCCCGTTTTATTATCCTCGCCATTAGCCAATTAATTAACGTCTATTAAGTTGTGCGCCTTATAATACTAATTCTAAGGATATTTCTATTAGTTGGGCTCTCTATCCTATATAGAATACCTTACCTAGCAAGCGAAGTGGAACCGTTACTTAAGCAGCCTTAAGCTAGTGATGTTAAAAGCTGGTGGGATTGTATGGAGGATCTCTTAGTAGTTATACCGTACTTATAGCTAAAGGACTTAAAAATATGGTCGTTGCTTTACCTAGTAGGTGTCCTATAAATCTTAGCTAGGCTACTAGCGATATTGCTATTAATATAAACGGGTGCACTTATAGATGCTACTATAGATAGATCTAGTCTGTATTCTTGTCCTTTCTAAGTAGTATTAACTAACTGCTAAAGGTTCTATTCCTGTTTAAGAATTTGTCTTATAGGTAATAGCGCTACTCGCCTTTGTTTTAAACCGGTTTAACTTATATATAAAGGGGCACGTTATAAAATGTTTAATGCGTAACCTAAAAGAGCACGCCTTAAGACATATTATAACACTCTTATTGGACTTCTATAGTAATAATAGCTCTAGGGAAGTCTTAGAGGTTATAGTCTTAGGAGAACAGTATATCTATTTTGCGGACAGTCTAATCCTCAATTTAATACCTTCCGCAATTAACGTTATTACCTTTATAGTTTATTTCTTGCACTTTATTAATGTATATATAGGACTTATTATAATAGATATAATCGTTATTTATATTTGGATTAAGCTTGTTAAGAATCCTAAGCTTTTTTTAAATATATTAAGACTATAGTATAAATAGGTGTAAGGAAAGCCAGATTAAGTACAATATAGTTATATACTGGGATCTAGTAAAAACTGCTAATTGTTAAGATTAGAAGTAGCGCAGATATTCCTCTATGTTAGTAGATAGTAACAAACTAGGATTATAGATAAAGTGTTTATAACTTTTTACTGGTCTATTAGGGGAAGGATTAAAAGTAATCGGCCTAGTAATTTTAGTACTGGTCTTGCTTCTTCGCCTTATATAGGATACCGCAAGTGTAGGCGGCTTATTTATTTTAATTAGTTCCTAGCTAAACATATTTGCGTTTATAGACTATCTTATATAAATATATAATATGCTAATAGGTTACCTTAGTATAGGAGAACGCTTTTCTAAACTTCTTTAAACTAAGCCATCTATTATTAATAAAAAAGGAGTAATATACCTTGAGGTTACCGCTAGCTACGTTAAATTTAACAATATTTTATTTTCTTACGCCGACGACAAGCCAGCGGTAAAGAAGATTAGTTTTATAGTTAAGGGCGGAAAGACTATTACGCTTATTAGATTAACCAGGAGTAGTAAGTCTATACTTTTTAATCTCCTAAAGCGGTTTATCGACCCTAGTAAAGGGAGCATTAAAATTAATGGCTAAAATATTAGCAATATTATACTAAGAAGTCTACAAGAAAATATAGTAGTTATACCCTAAAATCTTAAAGTACTAAATAAGTTAATTAAGGAAATCGTATTATACGGGCTCTATACTAATAATATTAAAATTATAGAAAGCTGTAAAGCCGCTTCTATATATAAACGGATTATATATTGCAATGCTGGATATAATATAGTAGTTAGGGAAGAAGGCATTAAACTCTTAGGCGGTAGGCGTTAACGCATTACTATTGCAAGGGCCTTTCTTAAAAATTTAAAGATTTTGCTTCTTAATGAAGCTATATCTGCTATAAATAATATAACAGAGAAATTAATTCGCGAATTACTTAAAAGTTGGGGGAAAGGTTAAACCATTTTAACTATTACTTATCGTCTTAGTATAGTTAAGGGTGCTAATAAAATTATTTTCTTAGAAAACGGAGAGATAAAAGAAAGGGGAAGTTATACTAAGTTACTTAACTAACGTAGATTATACTACGAAATGTAGATAGCGCTGGATAATGTGGATGGAATAGAGGGGGTTGGAAGCTAGTATATACGCCTTATAGATAGCATGGTACGCCTTATAGATCTCTGCGTTAGTAGCTATAAAATAATATACGGCCCGCTAAATAAGAGCTTATATAATGTGCCGAGACTTCTACCTTTTAGGCTGCCCTATATGTCCACCTATAAATTTTAAACTTTTAGCCTTCCTGTTCTTAATCCTAGTAAAGAATATTTAGTATGAAAAATTATACGCAACTATTAGAGTAACTTAAAAAGCTTAAACTTAGTATTGTATCTAACTAGGAAAAAAATACGCTTATTAAATCCAACTAGGAAGAAAATACGCCTGTTAAATCCGATTAAGAAGAAAATATGCTCGTTAAACCCGCCTAAAAAGATTACTTTGAGAGTTACGAATCGCCGTGGTAACGTTAGATTTGCGTATGTATCCTTCTATAATAATATTAAATGGTCTAATAGAAGGTACAGCACTGTTGTAACCAATTTATACTTGGAGAAAGGTGCCCTGGTTATAAGCATTTAATATATATATAATATAAACCTATATAGGCCTTAACTACTGTTGCTGTTTTAGTGGTGCTAATATAGGCTATATAGGTTTCCCGTAACGGAAGTTATAGAGGCTAGCTACTTCTAGCCTCCCGTATCTAGCTGTTTGGTCTAGTATTATATAAGTCTAGCCTTTTTAATTGTTAAGCTTATTGTAATCGCTGCTAGTATTACTATGGAGATAGTTTGCTAAAGCGTAGAATAATATATATATGTAAATATAAAGCCTATAAGGAATGTCTAGTGGAAATAGAAAAAGAGTTAAATATAGAGTTGGATATAAAAACTTTGTGCTTTATAAGTATACTAGATAAAGAGTTAGATATATTAAATATAGAAGCTTGGTACTATATAAGTATACCTACTTATATTTATATAGCACTGCTAATAGTAAAAGAGTGTTAATATAGAGCTAGGTACGGACCTATTATAGTTTGCAAATATAAAGCCAGATATGGACCTGTTAAAGTTTATAAATATATATACCTTTATTGTTCTAGGTGCGAATATAAGTTTTATTAGGGAAGGTAGCTATAACACTAATACCGGGAGCTGTAAATAAAAGGGGTAGTAGCGATAAGGATCTGGTTATAGTTTGTCTTTAGTCTTAGAGTTAAAGAGCACTATATATTCGGCGCAGTTTATTAAATTAAAATTAAATAGTGCTAGCTATTAAAGGATAAATTTAATACGCGCTTACGAATGCTCCTATATCCATGTTCCACTACTCTAACTATTATTCCTTACTTCCTCCGTAACGATTTCCTTTAGGCACTATTAATTAATTAAGGAATTTTATAAAAAGAGCGAGCTGGGTAATTAGGTGTAGCGCCCTCTAAATATACAGCTAGGATCTTAACGGATTTAGTGGCTATAGCTTTGGTTTTATAAGCTAGGAGGTTGTAGGAGCTGGGGGATCCTATAAGGTAGGTAATTATATAAGTATAGTAATCTAACCTAGCGCCCTCTAATTAATGCCTAGCGTGTAAATAGGGTATTAATGGGTTTAATAACTTCGCGGCTTTAATCCTATAAGCTAGGTGATTGTGTAAGCTAGATGCTTATAGAAGCTAACTAATCCTATAAGCTAGGTAATCGTGCGAGTATAGTACTTGTAGGAGCTGGGCAATCCTGTAAGCTAGGTAATTGTATAAGCTAGGCGATTATACGAATTAGGTAATTATGCGAGCTAGATGCTTGTGGGAGCTAGCCAATCCTATAAGCTAGGTAACTGTATAAGTATAGTGCTTATAGGAGCTGGACAATTCTGCGAGCTAGGTAATTGTACAAGCTAGGCGATTGTGTAAACTGGGTAATTGTATAAGCTAGGTGATTATGCGAGCTGGGTGATTATACGAGCTAGGTAATCGTGCGAACTAGGTAATTATGCGAGCTAGGCGATTATACAAGTAGAGTGATCGTGTAAGCAGAGTGATTGTATAAGTAGGGTAATCTAACCTAGCGCCCTCTATTAACGCCTAGTATATAAATGGGAAGCAAATATTAGGAAAATACTAGAACTATAAAAAAAGAAATATATAAGTCCCAGATCTAGAAATATTAAAGAAGTTCCTATATAAAGACCCCTTATATATACTTAGAGAAGTTCCCATATAAATAGCCCTATAAGCGTAGCTATAAGCCTAAACCCCCTCGCGTAACCTAACTACCCCTCCCTACTACACTAGAATAGATAAGTAACCGCTATATACTATAAGTAGAGAAATAATTTAAATAAAAAGAAAATACTATAAAAAAACATGTTTATATCCTTAAGATATAAATCTATAAGTACCATAGTCTTAAACACGACTAATAGTTACTAAGGTAGTATACGTCCTAGGTCCCTAAGAAATTTAAAAAATTCTAGGTCGTTAGTATAGATTTGCCTTCTATTATTGCTTTTAAGGTAGTAAATAAATTCATCTAAGTAAAAGCATAGATTATTATAAATGTTTTATAGCTCGCTATAAATTAAGCGGGTAGAGACTTTGGTGGGAATAGTAAAATATTGTTTTATTTCGCGATAGGCTAAATAAAGAGAGGCTAAAGTTTTAACCCTTTTACTAGCTTTTATTAGAACTCTTCTTTATATTTTTATCCTTTACTTATAGATTTAAGACTATAAAGTTAAGGCCGCTGTATCTAACCGTCGCCTATATAGCCTTATCGCTTAACACCTCTTTATTGCCGTCTACCCCTATTTCTTAATCTTTAGTGCTAAAACTATTTTCTTCGCCGTATAATGTCTCTGCGTCCTATTCTTAATCCTTACTACTAAAGTTACTTTCGTAACTGGTCTACGCCTCTAGGTTACTATTGTTATCTTTAAAGTCGGTTTCTCTATCTATAAATGCTTACCTAGTAGCTAGCAATTTAGGGATAGTATACTTATAGGTACTTAAGGGTTGCGGGATACTACTTAAGGAGTTATAGTTAATGCTGTTGGGATATAGAATATGTCTATAGACCTCTAAGTACCGGCTGCTTAGCGCCTTAAGTAAAAGATCTTCCCTAATGTAAGGCAGATTAATAGGAGTTAATTGCCGCCCGTATAAGGCGGAGCGCTTATAAAGGGCTTAGCTAAAATGCCAGTTAAACTACTCTGTAGGCACTAATAGCTTCTTTGCTATAGATAGGGGGTTAATATATAAGATTAACTGGCTAGGATAAGTCTACTATTTAGGTAGTATCTTGCCCCGGGAAGGATAGGCGTTGGAAGTGGATTATATAATGCAATTCCTGCTAAGAGAGGCGTTATTAGGGGTTATTGTTAACTTCTAATTTTAGTTTATAACTTTATACGAACGCTTTTAGACCCTACTAAGGCATACGGCGTCCGTTAGGGATTGTTAGCTATTTAAGTTTAGTAACAGCTTAGCTAATAGCTACTCCTAATAATGCCTTACTTGTGGATTACTCTAGGCGCCTATAATTTTGGGCGTAGACAATATATAAGCTAAGAGTAATTATAGCTACTAAATATTGTACTATAGATACTATATAAAGTGGAAAAGGGCGGCTAGTATACTCTGCCTTTCCCTTTTACCTTCTATCCTAACTCTACTCTGGGAGAGAAATAGAATATAAACGTCGTGCTCCTGGTTTTTATATGCTATTAATTCGACTTACCTTTAAATTTAACCTCTTAACTATATATCCCTTAATATCCCTATAAGAATACCAGATATTATATATATTACCTTAACTAAGCTTAGATATGTTGCTAATATAACCTATAGGTCCTTAATTGGTACTTATAAAAATATTATAATATACTATTGCCCTAAAGATAATATACCTATTTATTAATTTGCTGGAAACCTTAAATTATTCTAGAATTGCATTAATAATAAAGACATAGCATCTACTAGCAGGGAGAAGAAATAATTATAGCTTTCCGACCCTATATAGAAATAGATACCTTATACGCCTGCTTAAACACCTAATGAGGTTAACTCTTATAAAATTAATAATAATACGGAGGGTAATATATAAGAGGATACGGAAATGTATACTAATTACTTTAAGAGCCTAGAAGGCCGTAGTGAAACTAAAATAGTCTTACCTAAGCTAATAGAGAGCTATAGCGAGGCTAAGACAGACTTACTTTAACTAAAAGAGGTTTATATTAAAGGTTTGCTAATGCCTTTAGGTATATTTATAAAACACCTATATATTATTTAGCAATACTAATAATTAAGCAGAGAATAGTTTAGCTAATTCTATAAACTTCCTTAGAGATATACCTCCCCTAACTAAAGTGTTAACAATTTCTAATGCTATAATTTTAAATGAACAACTAAAGTATCTCTTGTTATAGTTGCTAACTTGCTATATAATAGAGGACTTAAAGCATCTCTAAAACCCTAGATATAGATCAGTTGTATCTATATATAGTCTTATTATAATAGTATACTAGTATCCTACCTGGGTTTTACCCGCAGGTATACCGCATAAGAGACTTATATTATACTATACTGAGAACTTACGTTACTTTTGTTATCATACTAGGATATATAAACCGCTTAAAGACGTTATAATAGAGATAGCTTAGAGGGGTAAACTATATAAGTAAAGGGACCAACTAGGAGAGGCGCTAGATAATTATTTAGAAGATCTATTAATAAGAGGGACACGTAAAAGAAAGGTGGATTGTACCGTAGATGGAGCCTCTAAGAAGCTAAAGAAATGAGATATTTCTTATAAGAAAAGATTTTCGTAATTATGTTTATGTTTTCTAGCGTTGAGAATTAAGGCGCTAATTAGGATTTCCTTAGCTTAGTATTGTTTTTCTATCTAGTTGCTTCTATGTTAAGAGTATCTTATTATCGTTTGCATGTACGTTAAATTAAAGTTAAGAACTCGCTTATAGTAAGCTTATAAGTCCTCTACCTTTATATGCTTAGCAGCGATAAGTTAGCTACCCTATAACTCGCTTGGTCCTCTATAAAGAATTAAAGTTAAGGTGTTAAAGTCTCTGGCGTTTTTATAGATAACTAGGGTGCGGGTTAACTCTAAATTTTATATTAATAAGGTGGGAATGTTAAGGATAAATACAGGATATCTTTTTTAATATTAAAAATAGGATCTTATTCTAAGAACTAGATCTAATTCTAAAGACTATACCCTATCCTAATTCTAAGCCAAACGTACTAAACGTGGCTAAAAAGGTATAGCGTTAAGCCAAGCGGTTTAATGGTCTTAGAAGAAAGGAGCTATTTTTAGTTATGGCTTAAGTTACGATTCTAGGAACGGAATCTAATTCTAAAACTAAGATCCTAATTCGGGTTTATAAAGTAGACTAATTAACTACTATAAAAAGGGCGTGATTTTGAAAAAGGATCGGTTCTAAGAACTGGATCCCGGTTACGGGAAATAGGTTAATTAAGCGCTGTGAAATAGGGTTGGCTATATCTGTATTTGGCATATTAGGTTTAGCTTGTTTTAGAACTAGCTATATAATCACTTACATGACCAACCTAATAATTAACCTATTATCCCTAGCTGTACCTTACCTAGCGCCTTTTAGTATCGCTATATTAGAGCCTTATTCTATTTAAGCCTTACGCGTTACGGAATAAACTAAAAGCTAATAACTATAATTACTAATAAATGCTATCTGCAACTTTTTACTTTAGGTTATTATAGCTTAGCATTTAACTAAGCCCCGCGAAGCCTTAGTCTAAGCTACGTTGGATTGGCTTAACTTTTCCGCGCCTAACCTTTAAATCCTCCTCGCGCTCCGCTCGTACCTTACTTCCTCCCTTATACTTTCCTCCCTCGCTATTCCCTTATTTTAAGACGCGCCCGACGTGTATTTAACCTCCCTATACTTATTTACTTCTCTACCATTATACCGTCCTTATATGCTAGCCTCTTTAATCTCCCCCCGCCTGCCTACCTGCCTACTATATTAGCCCTCCTAACGTAGCTCCTAGCGCGTTCGCTTATAATGGCAAATCTCTTTAAATTAGAGATAATTAAAATAAAGCCTATTGAGGAAGGACTAAATGGCTTTTATAATTTATTTAACTTAACCTATTAGGATTTAGGCATCCCTAGTTCTCTAAACTTATTATACTAGATAGGCAATAAAGGTAATTATTAATTTATCTATTATAGGTTCTCTCTAACATATATAGGGCTTAAAAATCTTATAGTTGACTTTATCCTAGCATTATAGAACCTTCCTACTACTCGACTACTCCTATCTAGCGCTGGCTGCGTTACTCTTTATAGTAACCTTCTTTAACTCCTCCCTTTAGTTAATTCTAACGACTTTAATATTAAACGGTTTACCCCTCTCCTAAAAATAGTTATTAATCGCGAATTAGATAAGGACGTTTGGAGTAATACTATTGCTACTATAATAGAGTTTACGCCTCCCCCCTAACTGCTGCCACTATATATTTAACAAACCCCATATCTGCGTAATATAAGTAGCTTTACCAACTCGTATAAATATAGGAAATACGTAGATTATGTTCTGAAGGAGGAGCTAGGCCCTCTTTATGTGGGGATTTCTAGCGTGTATAAAGCATTCTTTGGGGGAGTGGAAGGCCTTAAAGAGGTAAGCGCCGCCGTTTTTAAGAAATGTAAGGAAGGGGACAATCTACTATACGCTGAGGGCGGCTAGTGTGACTGGCCTTAAAGCGCAGAGTAAGATAATGTCCTAGAATGGTTTAATAACCTAATTAAATTATTTTTGGGCTTTACTAAGGAATATGGGTATGCCCTAAAGATATGACAAATACTTATTATATATACTAAGCAGCTCTTATAAGGGTCTACGGCAAAGCGAAAGCTAGATATCGGTTTTGTGGATAATTTAATAGCTAGCGAAAGTTCTTAATACTATTGGTCGTATATACTTGTGCTAGGAGAGCTAAAGAGTAATCTAAACACCGATATAGCCTTATAGGCATGGTTTGATTTAGGAAAATATATAAGAGAAGTTTTCGCCACCTAGGACACTCGTTGCTTTATCCTAGGCTTTACCCTCTATAGATTTATTATGCGGCTATAGGAGTATAACTAGGTAGGAGGCATTGTATTATTACTATTTAATATTAATAAAGACGGACTATAATTTACCTTGGTAATGTTAGGATTTCTCTATATAAATAAGGAGCAGCTTAGGTTTAACCCTATTATTCTAATATTGGACGGCAAGCGATATATTAAGGTTGTGTGTAATAATTAGACTAAGCGTCTTATCCTTAATAAACTTATAAAGTGGGGACGCTATATCCCCAATTAAGCGACTACTTGCTAGGGGGTATACCGTAAGGGGGATACTTCTAAAATACCCCTTGTTATTAAAGACTTGTAGTAGTACCTGTAGCGCGAGGAAGAAGGCGAACTGCTATATAAGGTAACGGACAAAGGAGTGGTTAATATAGCTAGGTACTATTACCACGAGATAGTTTATATGGGCGGTAAAGAAGATAATATTTGTAATAACGTCTGTAAGGGGCTAGATATTACAAGAGCAATAAACTATAAGCTAGAAGACTTAATAATGCCTCTAAAACCGGCTAGAGTGAAAATTAGGAAAGGCCGAAGTTCTAGCAGAAAGAGGTCGTCTAGCTATACTAACGCCCTATTACCGCTTAGCAAGCGTATATATTTAGGCTCTTCGCCTAAGGGCGGAAAGCGCCCTATAACCCTAAATTGAGTATATTAACGCGTTATTACTAGGGACTACGGAAAGCCTCTTTATAAGGCAAGCTCTCGGGCTACAATGCTTACTATATTAGAGGGTGGCATTAAAGGATATAAGTCTTTATATACGCGGGCCGGTATTATTTAATATAATATTTTAATAGGCAACCTTGTAATGAACGAGGAAGATAATAATCCTTTTTAGCCGGTATTCTTAATTAACTTCGATTTTGCGATTAAGGAGTAGCGGGAAGGGCCTTTAGGAGCGCGGGGCAAGACTAGTATAAGAGTATTTATGGCGATTAGAGTGCTCCTAGGCGAGATATACTTAGCTTGGCATGATTTTATGTTGTTCTTTTAAGTGCTATTCTAGATATGTATTTACTATAATAGACCTAATAAGAAAGGCAATGTTGTTAACAGGTTTAATAAGTGGAATTCTATGGATATGGAAGAGCTAGCTAAAATAAAAAAAGGGGCAGTGGCTAATAAAGAGGATTTTCTTAAGACTGTAGGTGATAACTTTTTACTGTACTATTAGCCACTAATCTCTTAGGTTAATAGATTGCGGAAGGTAGTATTTTTAGGCGGTAGGAGGCGAAAGGGAAAGGATAAAAAACTTCCTTCTTAAATAAAGGAGGTGCTTTAGGAAGTAAGGAAGGATTTAAAGGTGCTAGTAGAGTAGATAGAATAACATTTTATTATTCTATACTCTTCTACCGCATAAGTGAGGTTTTGCGGAGATTTAGGCGGCTAAGGCTAGGTAGTAGCCTTAGTTAAAACGCATATAATATAGTATAGGGTGAGTTGTCTAGGCTAAATAAACCCGGGAAAGCGGATAACCCAATCTTCCGCTAGATCGTTAGGTCCCTATACCCTACTATCCTATATAGGCTTTATGTTTCCATAAAATACGCAACCCACTCTCTAGCCTATTAAAAGCTGCTTTATACCGCCCAAATAGAGACCGTAGGAGAGTTAATCCCCTACTCTAACCAATCCCCTACTTAAATAAGTCCCCTATTTAAACAAATCCCCTATAGGAGCTAATGCCTACGTATTTCGCCGCCCTATAGGAACTAGTCCCCTACTCTAAAAAATCCCCTATGGGATAAAGTCCCTTACTCTAATAAATCCCCTACGCTAATAAATCCCCTACGCTAACAAATCCCCTACTCTAATAAATCCCTTACTCCGGCGAATCCCCTATAGGCGCTAATACCTATATATTCCACCACCCTATAGGAACTAATCCCCTACGGCTTGCATTCCCCTACGGCTTGCATTCCCCTACGGCTTATATTCCCCTGCGGTTTGTATTTCTATATGGCTTTTACTCCCTTATAAAAACTATTAGCTACGTCTTCTACTATAGAATAAATCCCCTATAAATTCCGTTCCTATATATAGTAACCGTATCTTCTACTGCCCTATAAGAACTATACCCTATAGCTCCTACTCCCATATAGCTTTTACTCCCCTATAGGAACTAATAGCGATTTCTTCTACTCCTCTATAGAAACTAATCTCTTATAGCTTGCGGTTCTCTGCGGGGATTAATACCCGCTTTCTTCGTTACCTTATAGCTTTTAATTCCTTACGGGAACTAACGCTTATATCTTCCACTCCCCTATAGGAACTAACGCCCTATAGCTTCCGTTCTCCTATTCCCAGATCTATAAGTGATTTGCCCGCGCCACTACCTACCGTATAGGTTTTGTTGCTATAAGAGTAAGCAAGTAATTTTAAGAAAGTAATAAGTAATAATGTTACTAGCTACAAGATCTATAAGACGTATTTTATGCTCTATATATATAAGTGAATCTATATATATGAGTTTAAATTCTTAACTGGTCTAGCGCCTTTAAAGTCACTTTTAAAATCTTAGTTTAATATAAGAGCCATTCTTAAATGCTTATATATAAGTTTCTCCCCCTTACTTTTGGCTAAGCCGTAACCAATCCATATAGTGTTTTTAATCTAATATAGTATATTAGCACTAGCCTTAAAACTCTTACTTAAACATTGCCTTGCCTATCTTTTGTTTAAAAAATGCTTTAAAAGCCGCTCTATATCTTTTCTAGAGATATTAGGAGCAGCATTGGCTTACTTTAGAAATATCTTCTATACCTACTCTCTTGCCGGTCTTTTTAGCTCATTATATCTAAGTGTAAGATGTATTCTGCTTTATATAGCCGTATTAAATATGGTAATCCTGTTTATTATAAGAAACATAATGCCTTAGAAATACTCTATCTGTCGCAGGAAGACGGATACTAGGCTATTATATTGGATATTATTTAAAGTTCTTTCTATAAGAAAGATATCGGCCTCGTCCAGAAGAAGGATAGCGCTCTAGTGGTAAATATTCTTAACTATTAGAGCCAGGTTTTGTTCTAAATGGGCTAGATCTATATTAAGGTCCCCTATATAAGCCTTCTTATAGTTAGACTAGTATATAAATACACTTATAAAGGGGAACAAACTATATAGAGGGGTCTCCTCTGGGATTCGGTAAGTGCTTTAGCTATTAATGTCTTTCCTACCCTAGGTGGGCTACTAAAACGGTTAGCCTTTGAAACAGCCAATGCCTTGCTAGAAAACTTACTATAGTAAAAAAACTAGGCCTTTCCCCTTCCCTTCAATTACATTATTAAACTTTAATTTCCCGGACCTAGACTAGTAGCTCTTTATAAGTCCTTTAAGTACTATTTTCTTATCCTCCTTAATTGCGAGTAACTTAAATGCTAAGGCATTCTATTCAATGTCCTTGATGTTGGCGACGGCAAATTTACCTATTAGTGCTTGTATTAGTATATATAATTTACTAGCTCTAGAAAAAGTGTATAGAAAGCCTAACCCTATTTTTTGTCTGCTAAACTAAAGGCTAGGGCTATTAGTGGACAGACTAGGTACTTATTGTCTTCTATCTCCTTAGGAACTAAACCCTAATTCTTTACATTACCTTGCTAATTGGTCCCTTAATTAATTACGCTTATTCCGTATATATCTATAGTGATTAGCTCCTTGCTATAGTTAGGATTTTAACAATAAAATGCTGTCGCGTCTACTATAATGCGGCCGCTTGTAGAAAATCTTGACGGGCCATCTTTGGCCCAGAAAAACGCGATCCCTTTATATTTACGGTGGTTAATGCCTCTTAAAGATATAAACTTCTAGCTATTGCTAATAAGATCCTACTTTATCTTAGCTTGTTTCTTATAACGCTCTAGCGGAAATACCTTAAGAGACGTAATTTTTATAGTTGAACGGAATTCTGGAATAGAGAGGGTGATTTTCACCTCGCTAAACGCCTTCCTGTTGTAGCCGAAATAGTAATAGTTAAGTTTAAAGCTCTTTTTGCTAAAAAATGAGGTTTTAAAGTTGCCTAAATTATATATAAGGTATCTTAGTTAATCTAAGCCTTCGCAAATTGTAAGGATGTGCGTATTTGGTTTAAATAAGGCCTAAAGAAGATTGAAATTAATTTCGCTATAGTCTAGAAGCGGTAGGAGACTATTAGTTATAGGCGCGAAATGGTCTTTAAGGAATCTTAGCAACCCCTAAAGGTGCTTAGCGCCGATTAAGTTAGGAGAAAGACTCTCCTGGTATATTTTTAACTGGGGTAGGAAATTAAAGATAAGGTTTGTAGGAATCTAGAAGTTAAATTAGAATAAGCTATATCTGTAAAAAGGTCTACTTACTATAGGCTTGTCTTCCCGAAGGGAGATAGCTTATACGCCGTTTAGCACCACCTGTAAGGCGTCTCTTACTTCTCCTAAATTTATATCTAGGTATATGCTGTAGTCTTTTTTGTCCTTTTCTAGCTTAAAAGTTAGTATCTAAGTTAATATGTTTAAAGGCACCTAAGAGATAGACTAAATTTCTTTCAGAGGATATAAATATAGGGATTATATATATTACGCTTACTTAATGTATCCGGCGAAGTCTCTATAGTCTTATACTGGTAGCTTTTTTTATCCTAGCTATAGCAGACGCTATATTAGCGTATTTCTAAGTATGTTTTAGGGATTTTGCAAGTATACATCTTATTTAACACCTTAACTTTAATCTTAAAACCTCTGGCTTTGGGTATCTCTTTAACCCCTAAACTTGTAGGAAGAGGTAGAGGAGGTGGAGGAGGTTAGGCCGCTTAGACTATCTTTAACACGATTTTGAGCATTTTAATTATAAGATACTGCGCTGACTGCTTATAATATAGATGCGTTTAGCTTAGGCTGCTAGGGGGTATATTCGTGCTATTATAAGGCAGTAAAGGCGCTAGCGTAACGGGCTTAGATATGACTGGCATTGTTACTTTATAAAGCTTTAGTAACGTAATACTGATCTAAAGAAGGAGCTAAGTGGAAAGAGGAGCTAGATAATGTTTTTTTAGGGCTAGATCTACCCTTTTCTTATATAATATAAGCTGTGCTATAGGTGTATCTACACCCCTCTTTTAGTAATAGGTTACCCTCCCTAATTAATTCTAGTAGACTTTAGTTGTTACGGACGCTTTAAGTACAATATTACGACTACTTAGGGAAGAGTCGGAAGAAGCTAGTTGGTTAATTTAGGCACGGTCTAGAATGGAGCCGATAGAACCATGTGATAAGGAATAGTAGCCGAGGTTATATAATGTAATCTATATAATCTATATAATCTATATAATCTATAATAAAGCAGATAGAGCACACGTATATTACGTATAAGAAGGATTTTATAGGAGTACAGTTATATATTTAAGGACCCTCAGTCCCTACCTAGATAGTTCCTTCCTTATAGTAATTCTCAGAATATAATTAAAGTTAATCTGTTAAGCAACCACTCCACTAGTTATTATTACGTTGTTAACTTCTATATTGCATTTCCTACACACCTAGCCCAATAATAGGACCTACCGTAGTTCTTACTACAAGGTTCCGTTACATAATCACTACCTAGTTATAGTATTAATATAGAGAGTTGAACAACATACCACTAAAAGCAGCCACTATAACGCTATTGACGGCAGCAACTACTTTAAGGTTAGGTAACGACACTAGTATAGCAGACACTAACTTACAGCAACCTGTAACGGTTGGATAACTATAAGAGATAGTTAACTAGTTAACAGAAAATAACGTAACGTTAGAAAATAGGATTAACGGGATAGGCGCAGCAAAGGTTAAGTTACTATTAATTAAAAGATACTTAGGAGAGAGATTAAAGCTTAAAGGATTCCTTATGCAAATGCACTTTAAGGTAGCGCAAGAGGGAGTAAAGCTGGCAATACCTATAGATTAAATAGCATACGCAGGATTATTCTTAATAGGAAGAGCACTC
>Ga0307515_10001926_pt1 | contig 46060 bp, 35 predicted proteins | sample 17_EM_MG_FD_194513 | JGI IMG/M metagenome (GOLD analysis project Ga0307515, IMG submission 194513) | Populus trichocarpa ectomycorrhiza microbial communities from riparian zone in the Pacific Northwest, United States - 17_EM | ecosystem: Host-associated > Plants > Roots > Unclassified | place... | reverse complement strand
GGAAAGTGTTTTCCAACTTATTTTCCATTACACTACCAAACATCGGAAAATACTTTCCCGGAATTCACTTTCCCCGGAATTCACTTTCCAAAAGGAAACTACTTTCCAGCAAACAAACGGGGCCTAAAAGTAAATATGAAAAGAGTAATGAATTGCACATGCCATATACACACACACCTTACAAAAATACCTGTAACTAATCATATTTAAAACAATTAAACATGATAAATAATTAATGATAACCGATTAATACCAATAAAACATAAAATGGTTATAGTAATGAATTAAAATGGTTATATTGATTATTACTAATGGATTGACGATTTTATGTTTTATTACTATGGTAAATTTAAACATATTTAGAACAATTAAACATGTTTTATTAATTATTACTATGGTAAATTTAATTTAAATTCAAATTGTCACAAGAAATGCCACCAATGACGCATTTAAAAAAAATATACATAATTAAAAAAAAAAGTTGGTGACTAAAATAACTGAAAGCAGCTGGAACTAAAATTGTTTTTGAAGAATCAAGGAGATGGAGCACAACAAGGACTAAAGTGAAAATTTGAAAAACCAAACGACTAAATTGAAAATAAAATTCCAACGATACACGATATAAAATATGGAGGGAAACATTTGGCTGAAGATTTAGGGAACAGGTGAATGAGAAAATGCAACTTCTAATATTGGACCGCAGGTCCCAACATATTATTATTTTCAGATAGACAACACAGAGGAGACTATGTATATATAGAAGGATAAAACAATGGAGATATCACATCCGCATGAGAGGCAGGGCAATCTATATTCCTGCTGTTGATGCTATTATTCTCTCTGCTGAAGTCTTACTAACTTAAAATATGCTCCTTCCATGTTGTTTATAAGATTGGAATGGGTGCCTTGCTGTATTATCTTCCCGCCTTGTATAACTGATATTTCATCAGCATTCTTTATAGTGGACAACCTGTGTGCTACTATGACTGTTGTTCGGTTTGTCATCAATCTATCTAGAGCTTGTTGCACGACACGCTCTGACTCCACGTCTAGAGCACTGGTCGCCTCGTCTAATAGCAAGATTTCTGGGTTTTTCAGAACTGCTCGGGCAATGGCCACTCTTTGCTTCTGGCCACCAGATAGTTGCACCCCTCGTTCACCAACCTTTGTTGAGTAGCCCTCGGGAAGGGCGCTGATGAAACTATGGGCATTAGCAAGCTTAGCCGCTTCAATTACTTCTCCTTCCAAGGCCCCTTCTTTTCCATATAAGATGTTCTCATAGATTGAGGTGGCAAAAAGAGGTGGCTCTTGTTGGACAAGACCAATGTGTTTCCGAAGGAATTTCAGCTTCAGTTTCTTGATGTCTATGCCTGCAGGAAATTTGAAGAGATTCTAATCAGACCAAACTTGAACCTTTAGAAAATTGTCTAAAGCTACTGAACAGGATGACTGCATGGAAAACTGCTGAGCACCATTCCTTTTCTACTGAAAATTGGAGAAACTGTTTATTTTCAGAAGAAGAACATGAAGAATCTATTTTGCATTTCTGAATTTGAAAAGATTTAAGTTTTTATAAGCGAAATTCGGATTGAAAGGTATCTTTAAGATGAAAAACATAACATTACTGGCAAATTAACAACTGGTTTCTTTGCTTAATCTTTTTTTCCAAAACTCTGCTATAATATTGATGCCTGTCTCATGCAATAGATGAAATAAAACCCAGAGAAACCCACCATCAATCATCACTTTTCCTGCTGTTGGATCATAGAAACGAAGAATCAGAGCAAGAACAGAACTTTTACCGGAGCCACTCTGGCCCACTAAAGCCATACTCTTGCCTGAACACACTCTGAAATCGAAGTCCTTGAAAATCAATGTATCTGGTCTAGAAGGATAGCTGAATTGGACCCCTCTCAGCTCAATTGTACCTTCCACATTTTTCAACTCTTCTCCAGCATCCCCAATCACCTGTGTCTTGCGGTCCAGCAGCTCGAAGACAGACGCTGCTATTTGGTTCCCTTTCAGAATATCTGGAGCCATCGCCAGAGTTTCTCCCATGGCTATTGCAGTTGTAATCAAAACAAAAAATGACTTCATGATAGATTTAAATCCAGAAATCTCCTTTCCCATCAAAACAGAACCATACCTGCAGAAATTTAAACAAGAGTAAAATGAATTCCTCTCAAACTATTGCTCAAAGCCAATTGGACAAATGAGAGGAGCATTGAGTTTGCAGTGTCAATCATGGTGACCTCTGTGTTGCTGCTCATGCTATGTTTCAATGCTAGGAATCCAGTAGTTATTCATTATGTGATCCAAAATGTAAAGCATCGGATGAAGATAAAACTATGTACCATAGTGCAAGCGCATAAGATGAGAATATGAAGAATTGGCATACACCATAGAATATTCCTGCGATCTGACCACGAAGAAATGAGCGGTTGGAAGGTTCCACAAGCTCATGGGCATAAAGATGAAGGATCTTCTCTTCAGCAGAAAATGCTGCAACAGTGCGGATGTTGCTGACAGCCTCTCCAGCCAGCATGTTAGCCTTTAAATATGCTTTGCTCAAGTTGCCACCAAAGCCTTGCATAAAGAGTTTCTGAATTCATAAAATGGATTAATTAACATTAGATGTTGACAAAAAAAAATTATTCTGTACTAAATACGGGAAAGAAAGGAGACCTCGCTGATGTGACCACTGATCAGGAGTGGATATGTGGCTATGACAACAAGTGTGATCCTCCAGTTTAAGATGAAAGCAATGATAAATGAGGTGACAACCAGACCAACATTGTGTAAGAGAATTGTTGTGCGATCAACAACTATTGTTTGCAACAAAATTGCATCACTCTGTAGACGTCCTGTGAGCATTGGACTGGTATTGTTCAAGTCATCAAACCATCCAATTTCGTTCCTCAGAATGGCTGTAACCAAGCAGATCATAGAAGTTAGTTAAAAAGCTAGAAAGTTCATTTTGTAAAGAAAGGAAAACAACTCCAGCCTTCAATGTATATTTTACATGTTCCCTTTTTCTGGGATGAATTACAAGACCCTTGATGGTAGCATAGAAACGTAGATTATCAAAAGAATGAACTATACATATAAACCAACAGCATTTTAAATCCTAGAAATGTCCGGTCTTATGAATTCACCAAAGGGATATGTTAAGAAAATGCATCTAAAACAGAAATATGTAATGGAAATGCTTTGTAATATAGAAGTAAAGAAAAGAAAAAAGCATATTTACCAGAAAACATAATTTCTCTCACACGAAAAGCAAGTCGCTCTCCCATGATTCCAAAACACAGATGCATAATGGCGTAGGCGAAAATGCTAATTACTGCACCACAGCAAAATAGGATTGAAATCTTTCTGATCTCTTGACAGGTTGTGTGCCAGTCCATGTAATAGGCTACAAGAGATTGAGCCATTCCTAATGCAAAAAGTGGCAGCAGCGCTCCAGCAACAAAGGCACTAATGGTTCCAACAACGCCATAAATCCAATCAGGGCCAAGCATGGAATACAGTCTTTTCAGTGAAACAGGTTTTGGCTTGATAGGCTCCATTGTATCAACACCAGCATGACTACGTAAATCTTTTTCAGAACGAAAACTCGCACTAAAGCTTGTCCTTGTGTAGGACAAACCTCCTGAATACTGTCTGTTAGAAATGGAAGTCCAAGTTTAAAATTAAAGAAAAAGCAATCTTTTGGAGGGCAGAATTTCAAAGTTTGTCATTTGGGACAAACAATTAACCATAAGTTACTAAATGATCACGTGAAGTTTCAGAATGTTAATTAAGAAGTACCTGAGTGGCCATCCCACGGAAGGACTTACAGAGGAGTGGCATTGCACAGAAGCTTCCTCCTGAAGGTGAACAAGTGATGCGTATGCACTATTTGGATTTGAGATGAGCTTTTCATGGCTTCCGATTTCCACTATCTTCCCTTCCTGAAGAACAACAGTTACATCTGCGTTCCTAATGGTTGAAAGACGATGAGCCACAATTACAGTAGTTCTTCCCACCATGGCATGATTAAGTGCCTCTTGCACACTTTTCTCAGACTCAGCATCTAGGGCACTTGTAGCTTCATCTAGTAAAAGAATTGAAGGATTCTTTATTATTGCTCGTGATATTGCAATCCTTTGTTTTTGGCCACCTGATAGTTGTATTCCTCTCTCACCAACCTGCAAGTGTAATATCATTTCACAACATATAAACCCTTCCTTAATTTCCCATCCCTTATTTTTCTCAAGTTTATGATCACGCTGCAATTTTTGAAGAGGTTTTCCTTCGACTTGAACCTGAGTTTTTTAGGAATTGGAATGACAACACGCGTGTGTGCGAGTCTAGGTATAGCAGTACTCTCGTGATTGTTTGCAATGACAAATTAGTACCTGAGTTTCCAATCCATCAGGGAGGTCGTTGATAAAGGACATAGCTTCTGAAAGTTTAGCAGCACTTGTAAGTTCATCAAGGGTTGCATCAGTTTTTCCGTAGAGAATGTTCTCTCTAATACTTGTTGCAAAAAGGGCAGGCTCCTGATTTACTAGTCCAATTTGTTGCCGTAGCCACTTGAGGTCAAGGTCCCTGATATCATTCCCATCTAACAGTATCTTTCCGGATAGAGGCTCATAGAAGCGTTCGATCAAAGATATAACCGTGCTCTTTCCTGATCCACTTCCTCCGACAAGAGCTACAATCTTCCCAGAAGGTATATCAAGACGAAATTTATTGAAAATAATTACGTCAGGACGTGATGGGTAGCAAAAACATACGTCCCTGAATTCGATGTTACCCTCCAATTTTCCTAGTTTTTGGCCAGTTTTTGAGCTTGATTTGCTTACTGTGTTCTTCTCAATCATCTCAAAAATGGGGTAAGCTGCTGCCATGGCTAGAAAAAATGCAGAAATATCTGGTGCTGCCATTCCCAGGGATCTGAAAAGCAATGCATGTCGATAATTTCAACGTAAATTACAAGTGGGATGGAAAAATATAGTAGAATCGAGCATATGATTAGATTGGTATATATGGATAATGGATGCAAGCATCCATTAAGAAAATATAAAATCATCTTTTGTTTCCAACTTCTATGATTTCCATTGAAATCTTTCTTTCCAATAGACTAACGAAAATATGATACTTAAAGAGTTGTCAATGGTGTGGGAAAATATGATACTTAAAGCTGATTAATTCAAGTGAGAAAAACTTATTTAAAGCACAGATGGCTAGAAGTCATGTAAAACACAACGTGCTTAAATGAATGTGTGATGTTAAATAGAGTTGAACGAATCGATTCCATGACAAATGGCAGCAGCAAAGACTTACACTCCAGCAATAAGGACATTGAGCATGGTGGTGAAGGAGTCACCACCATTGGCAATGTTCTTATGAACAACTATGCTAGTATACCAAACAAGTAAAGCCCACGAGAGGAATAGAAGACTCTGCAGGGTTCCCATTCCAAGACCCTTCGTCAAACCAGCTTTTCTTCCGTGCTTGTAGGTATTCCTTAGAGCTTCTTTATATGATCTCACTGCCCTTTCTTCTCCTGTAAATGATTGCACTGTTCTGATATTACCAATTACCTGAAAATTAAATCCCATCATAAACTGTGAGAGAGAAAGAATCAGACTGTTTCATCCCTTAATTACTTGGAATTTAGTTATCATCTTAGCTTTGATAGAACACTTGACAGAGATTGTTGTTCCATCATTAATTTGTTTTTGGTTGATATTTGATATATTTAACAAGCAGTATCTATACTTTTTGATCTGTTCAAACCCACTGGTACATGTATTGTCTGAACCAAATCCAAGATTAACTCCATACAACCCTAATAAACTCTCACTTGGCAATTTTTTGTTCATATTGTTTTGGTTTCCTATAGCAGCAAAAGCTTACCTCCTGAGCGATTTGACTAGCCTCGACATAAGATTTGCGAACGTTAATAATAAGGCCGGTTGCTATATATGCATAGAAGCCACCAGCAAGAGCGATTAAAGGGAGCACAGACAATGTCACCAAACTGATTTGCCATACCCTGATAAATCCAATAATAAAGCCAACTAGAAATCGGCTTATATAGTGCATCAATTTCCCTACCTGCATCACTCAACACCGTTCAAGAAAGTTACAAAACCAACGAAACAGAAGCAAATAAATGTACAGAAAACAAAAATTGTGCCACAATAAGTGTGGATTTGAGAAGCTTAATTCACACACAAACGTATGGAGTTTACAGAAATTATTACATGGCCCACATCTAAGAACCCATTGTAGCAGCCAGTAATAATACTTGGATACAGCAATGATTCACATGAACCAGTTCTGTGTAACTATTTTCTGACATACACAGCCAGCATATATGCGAGTTATGGTAACAAATTATAGGAGTGTCGAAACTGCTTTCCTGTTTCCTAAATACACCTTGAAAGTTGAAACTACATATTCCTAAAATAAATCGATCCAGAAATTGTAATAAAACCCCTCTTCATTGAGGAGTCTCTTTCTATCCACCTTACGAATGCACTGGAACTCCACAAACCCTTCTTTATAAAACAAAAAGAGCATTGTCGGATCATTCTGTAACAGAAACGACCCAACTCACGATTAGAGGTCATCCATTTATCCACAAAAATTAAACTGAGATTATATAAGTTCTTAAGAGTTCTTTTTTCTTTTTTTCCGTGGAGCCCAGAAAAGAGTCTCATGGATGCACATTTCTACTTGCCTTGGGTATATATGTTCCAACGTATTATTACTTGCGATATCTTGCAAATATATATACATGGCTATTATTTTGAATAAAGAAATCTAATAAGAACATGAGAAATATTTAGCAACAGCCGTAGTTGATTTCTCATATCAAGGTGAAATATAAAGCTTATTTTCATGATGAACCTTGTGTTGTATGATTTGAAAGTGTAGATAAATAATGAACTACGTACAGATTCACCAAAATTACCCATAAACAAATTAATTAAACAAAATAGAAAAACTGATGTGGGGCGTTTTCTTCATTGTTTTGGCATAGTTATTTTTATTTTATTATTTAATTAAGATTATTTTAGGTTTCAAGAAGTTCTGAACAAGACTATTACATAATTTAATTACAACAAACATAATTTTTTATTCTATTATTAGATTACATTGAAATTTTATCAGATCAGCATTATAAAAAAAAAAAAAGCTAGTTTGCCAACTATTTTTATTTCAGGCTCAAATTAGACTCGAAAACTATTGTTTGAAAATTTAATTTATCTTTCTTGTTATTTTTGGATTTGTTTTTTATTTTGATTAGGATTTTAAATTTAATTAAGACTTTACTAATTAGAACATTTTTTTTCTTGTATTTGTATTTCAACAGCTTTGTAGGTTATTTTTCAAAAGATAAATTATAAAATAAAGACTTTTTAGAATATATTAGAGTTCTCTACAATTTTTTCTATAGTTAAGTGTGATAATTTTAAATTTGAAAACCTTAGTTTTTATCTATACATGTTGCATCAATTAGTATAAGTAGGTGGGATTATCAATGAACAAAAAGTATTTTTAATGTGACTTTCCATTTTAGTGGAGGCCATTTGTAAGAACTTAGGAGACATTGCAAAGAATCCAATTATAGATATTAGATTGAATAGATCTAAGTATTCATTAGCAGAAAATTGACAAACACTTGAACTATCTTACACTACGTACGAGAATAGTGACAAGGAGAGAGACATGCTAAGAGATCTACCTCAATTTAATTAAGATTTTACCTAATTGGGATATTCTATTTGTATTTAAATTGAATTGTAAGATATTTTTCCTAAGATAATTTATAAAATAAAAAAATTTCCAGATTGTAATTTTAGATCAGAGTTCTCTAGTTTTTAGCCACGCAATTTGCAGCGTCAAACTAAACAATAGTAAATTCTATCGTATTCAGGGCACAACGTGTAATAGCAGGCACTCTCAACGACCAAACACTCTCAACGGCCCAAGCGAGATATCAATGATGATGATACAGGCAGTGATCAGTAGAGTACCCTCAGCGGTCTCCAACTCGTATACGAAATCCAAAATCCAAAAAACTTTCAGCCACAACTGAATGTCGGAACATTTATTCCCCTTGCAGCATAAACTATCCATAGAAACAATGAAAGCAAGTAGTAGGTCTGAACAAGCTTAGTTTGTTGCCCTTGTACGTAACATGAGTATTTCTACTATTGTTTTCCATTTTAGTCTCACAAAACCTAAATTGAAATGAAATAAAAATCAATTGTAGGAAGTGAATTTGATTAGACAGCTGATGATCATCATCTCTTATTATCATGGGACCAGAAAGATTGGAGTGGAGATCAATACCTTCTCGGAAATGGCATCTTGCACAACAAGAATGTCGCTTGTAATTGAGGTTATGACCTCCGCGGTGGATGTTTCAGTGTCGAATACGCTTATGTCTTGACTCAACATTGAATCCAAGTAGGCCATTCTCATCTTTGCTGCCTGTCGTTCTCCAGTATGCATCCAACATGCCACCTCTGTGCATCCATGGTTATTTAGTTACATCATCAAAGCTCATCATCATCGTTATGATTACCAGTACATATCCACACCGTATTTACCGATGATTGATCATAACGAGTTTAGAGCAGGAGTTTCAGGAGGAAAGAAAAAATGTTGCGGGGCTAGCTGAGTTACACAACAGAAGGTTGTGCAATCTATCAAACCATGGTTAAATTAGAGAAATACACAAGTAACTCATTTGAAGGAACTAATTAAATATTTTCTTATTAAAAAAAAAAAGTTTGAGCTCACCCGTCCATGACGAAAATAACATAGCCACACTGAGATATAGAAAATCCAACGAGTACTGCAAAAGGAGCTCGAGTTAAGGAGATGAAAACCCAAATGATAATAAGAATAATAACCCTGCTCCATGGAATGAACAATGTTACCATTTACAGGAAGGAAGAAGAAGCTTTGTTAGACGCTCACATGCATGAATTTATAGATAATAATAAGTTAGAGTAAACCTTGGCAACTTTGTGAGAAGTTTGTTGAGGAAAGAGATAAGCCAGTCCAATGATATTTATCAATTTTCCAAAGTAAATGAAGAAGACAGGCACTGCAGCTCCATGAATACAAGCACCGATTGATCCCAGCCCCATCAACACGAAGTCGTAAAAATCGGCAAATGCGAAAAGTTTTAGCAAAGGAACTTTCTGTTGCTTCTTTCCTGCAGCTTCCTCTTTCTTCGTCTGGATCTTGTCCATAATCATATTATCGATGTCTTCATTTCCGGAAATTGAAATCATTGTAGCCTGAAAGAAAGTATTTACTAATTGCCTTCTCGATGAAAGAAATGATGGCAGAGCTGATACTATATAAAAACAGTGACTGACCGAACTATGCACTGTTTTTTTTTTTTTGAAGAAATCATCTGTTACTTGTTAGTTGCTGTAAATTCAAGTGCTGTTTCATCTTAGACTCCTGGTCAAGCCAGCTGGAAAAAGAAAAAAAAATAGAAAAAAATTAAATTTATATGAAAAAAATCTCATTATAATGAAATCAACATTTAATATATGAAAAATACATCTGAACGATAAAAATTTCGTCTTCTCTCAATTGAATGCATTACTGCTGGCAAATCAAAACCGGGTTTTGTCCTCGATATTTTTCACTGGAGGCCCTCGTTAGTTGATGATCACTTTTAATGGATGAACATCAGTACCAGGAGGTTAGTGGTTTTTCTTTTTCTTAGAAAAAAAGGGATTTCCTTCGAACAATGTTTTTTTATTCCATGCATCTAAGCCAGCCATAAGGATCCCCGTATTTAGCTCTTCATCTAGTAATCATGTTAGAGGAAGAGTATTTAGGAATATGATAGCGGCTGTTTTTTAAAATATATTATTGTTTGAAAAAACATAAAAATAATAATTTTTTATTTTTTAAAATTAATTTTTGATATCAGTATATTAAAACGATCTAAAATTACTAAAAAAATTAATTTAAAAAAAAATCAAATTTTAATAAAAAAAACAGGTTAAAACTCACTCTCAAACACTCCCTTCAAACATGCATAGGATATAAATACTCTACTATACTAAAAATAACTTGGAAAACTTAACAGTGAACCTACTCTTTTCTTCTTTTACATTTTAAAACTTTTTGTTTCCTTTCATCATTCTACATCCCAATTAGAATAAGTTATGATTAAAATACCAAATAGAGTACTAAAAAATGAAACGCCAAAAAATATATATATGGCTAGCCCAAAATTCACAATAATTTTATTTTGGTATAAAAATTTATTTTGATATTTTTTGGTTCATCGTTTAGAGAGAGAAGAGAGAAACTCTCACTAAAAAAATATCGAGAAGAGAGAAAGAAGTCAAACGAATAATTAGATTGAATGATAGAACATGCATATGTGGTAAATGATAGAAATTTCAATATCTATGTTCACATATTCTTACATGTTGTGGCGAGAATCAGTTAGACTTTACACAATTTGTTAATATTCTTTATACGAGTTAGAGTTACATATATATTAGTGTATGACATGTCATTTTATCCATTACTAGATGAGTTAGAATAAAGTGATTTCACTAAACCTCGAGTTGAAAAAGACTCATCTAGATAAAAATTCGAGTGTGATCAACAAATGTCTACTTGTTTTCGTAACAAGATGGATGTAAGAGAGGGTCATGCACATTATAGGTGTAACATATGTAATAACACATGCCATAATAAAAAAATAAATCTTAATCGACAACGTATATATGACAAAACAAATAATTGTTTATGATATATTATGACATTTTTATAAAGCATATTAAATTTATCTAATTTTACATTAAACACAGATACTATTATATAAGATGTTACGCGAGGTGATGAATCATCTACTCATGTTGAGCGTTCACATCATAATGATGATATCACTGAAGAGCATAACAATGACCTCCAAAAGAAAATGATTATGATAATTGAGAACATAAGATACAATACATGCCTATTAAATCTGCTAATATTTTTATCCCATGGTTGCATGGTTGCAGAATAAACATTAATAGGAGTACATTTTTACTAGGACTGTAAGATTATTTATTTTAAATATATTTTTAATTTAAATGATAATGTTTTTACAGTTAAAAAACACGACATTAATTAATTTGGTTGTCGTGGTACAATATTTAATTAAGATCATGTTTTTGAGTGGAGGTATTAATTAAATGTTATAATTGAAATATGATATTTTGCAAGAACTTTTCATTGACGTGTGAAATTGTCTTTTCCTTTGATTTTGTATACAGATTACGTACGCATCGTGCCCAATTAAAGGCTCCACTGTCATGTCAAATGTCAGTATGTCAGCCTTCACTCTCATGCATTCATTGATAGGATCCACCTATGGACTTATGGTTCTCTGCAATTTCTACTCTCCCCGCCGGTAGTATTTAATGCAACTTCGTTAAGTTTTCAACTTATCCTCTATTTTTTTTTTTCAATTTCATATCATTTTTACTGAGTTGATTGAATATTAAAATTTAATTTTTTTATATTATTTTTTTATAAAATTATCATGATTTTATAATTCAAATTGTGAATTTTATATTATTAATTAATAAAATAAATATCATTAACAGTTTTTTTGTTCCTGCCTTTTTTGTTTTGTTCTGATTATTAGATTTTTTGATTTAAAAAAACATGAATTAAAGACTAATCGGCAACTAAGATTCTTACAAAAAGTACCAAACAAAGTGATTTTCAAAAGGGTTTCAGTTTCACTCTTTTTGAAAGGAAAAATCCGAAACAAACAAGGTTTTTACAGATAGTGATTCCAAAAGTTTACAATAAATAAAAACTTCAAATCATACCAAATTGGTCGGTTCCTGTTTTAATTAATGCTGACCGTCAGAAACAGAGAGAGAAAAGAAAAGAAGCCCACGTGCCATGATTCTGCAGTTCAAAGTTAGACAAATAGCAGTTCAAGGTTCTATTTTTTATTTTCATTCAACTTCGCCACTACCTTCACCACCGGCCACCACCGCTACTCATATTCAACATCTAAAGTTACATTACATACTTTCTCTCAATTAATTTCATGGTATTTGTGGTAATTTATGCTAATTGTTGATTTTAATTATTTTAGGGTTTAAAAATAAGTTAAAAAAATAAAGTTTTTTTATGAATCATATTTAAATTATATCAATTTGCTATAAAATACATTAATTTAAGCTGTTAATTTCTTTATTTGTCAAGAAAATTGATGATTTTTTTTTGTTGTTTATTATAAATAAATGTTAGAGTTACACCTTTCTAGGTTACATTGGCCATTTTTATTGAATATGTATAAATGATATTAATTAGTTATGAAATACACCAATTGAGTTGATAATTTCATTATTTATAGAGGAAACTGATGAATTTGAGTTTTTACCGATTGTGAATTATGGATAGTGTTAGGCTTTTTTAGGTTAAATTAGGGATTTTATTGAATTAGGTATAAAATATATCAATTAACTATGAAATATATCAATTGAGTGGATAATTTCATTATTTATGGAGAAAAATGATGAATTAGTTTTTATTGTTTATGGAGAAAATTATGGTTAGGGTTTCGTTGAATAAACTTTTGTCAAAATTATGTATCTTATTTAACCCCATGATATTGATAAATTATTGTTTATACTTTTATTGTGGTACCGTTGTCAATACTGATAATGACATCACTTACAATGAAAAAAGTAAAGAGTTTCTAACTATTATATTAGATGTTTCTTACCGAACTATTTAGAATATTATGTGATTAAACTAGCCAAAAGTTGTATTGAAATTGAAGTTGAAATTACTTGGAGGATGCAAATTAGGGTTAGTCCAACTTGTAATGTTGGTTTTCTCATTTATAGTGACAGGAGTGTGAATTTAATATTTGAAGTTGCCAACAATAATGGGTTGTATATTCTAGAACTTTACTTGAAAAATAAATCTAGACAAGGAAACTCTTATAGTGTTGAGTTCAGTTGGGTGCCAAGTTATAGTCAAAGGACCATACAAGCATCACACATAGTTAGTCCATCTAGTTTGGGTAGTAATACCAGGAATCTAATGTTGTCACAAGAAATTGTAGATATGGATGTTCTGTTGGGTATGTCATCTAGTCTACGAGCGATCTAAGCCTGTCTACTAGCATTCAAGGCTCGTCCACTAGCATTTTAAACCTACCTACAAGCTTTAGAGGCCCATCTATGAGTTGGGGTGATTTTGGTACTGACCGCTCCACGAGTGTTATAGGTTTGTCATAAACTTGGAAGAGTTGTGGTGGTGCAAAATCGTCCACAAGCATTATTATTTTTTTGTTTTTTCCCCATATGTTTTTTTTTTTTTTGCTTTTTTCCATTCCCTACATGCCTTTTCTTTTTCTTTTTCTCATTTTTCTCATTGTTTTTTTTTTCCAAAAGTATCTTTTTTATTTTTTTAATATTGAGATAGTTAAGAATTTAGTTTTGTAGTTTTTTCTTTAAAACATTTTGGATTGCTACAGTATTTCCCCACATGATTTTTATGTTTTTTTTTATGTTTTTTTTCAAAATTATCTTTGTTGATTTTATTTTTTTAATATTGAGCTGGTTGAGAATTACAACTGTAGTTTTCCTCACAAAACATTGTGGATTGCTATAGTGTTTCTCTATATGGGTTTTTTTTCTTTTTTTTATGATTTTTGTTTTTTTATATGATTTTTTTTCAAAATTGTCTTTGATGTTTTTGTTTTTTAATATTAAGCTGGTTGAGAATTTAACTTTGTATATTTTTTTTAAAACACTGTGGATTGCTACAGTCATTCCCCACATGTTTTTTTTTTGTTATGAATTTTTTCAAAATTGTCTGTCAATTTTATTTTTTTAATATTGAGCTTATTGAGAATTACAACTGTATATTTCCTCACAAAACACTATACATTGCTACAGTGTTTCCCTACATGTTTTTTTTCCTTTCGTTTTTTTATGTTTTTTTTTCTAAAATTATTTTTGTAGTTTTTTCTTAAAAACATTGTAGATTGTAATAGTCTTTCTCCGTATAATTTTTTTTATGTTTTTTTTATAAGTCCATGACAACGCACATGCATGCCACAAGCCAGCAGCAGCGCGCGAGCATGATATCTAGTTTATTACTGAAACTTCTAGGCATTTTACTGTAACCCCCCACCCCCTGCGTGGATTCTCAATTTTTTGTTAATCACAGCCTCTAATGGCCAAATTGTTGATTAATTTTTCAAAATATTTCAAGGACAGACAAATTCAAAAGAAAAGGCACCAAAATATAAAATAATGAGAAATAACATGGTTTATCCAAAATTCTTAAAAAATAGTTTTTTGTAATCATCATAATTTTAATTTGGATTGAAAATTTATTTTTGTTGCATCTTGATCCTTGAGTTAGGAAAAAAAAAAAGTTGTTTAGAAGTTACGAGGAGAGAAAAATTTATCAGCTTGGTTACATTTTAACGACATAAATTATTGTTATTGATATTAATAGATTTTATTTAATGAGAGGAGTTTAATAATAGTGATTTTTATTTCTAGACTTACATGAAAAGATAGATTTGAGATTGAAAAGTTTTTTCAATTCAGGTTGAATTTTAACCTATTTTTGGGTTATTAGATTGTTTGAAAAAGAATTGACATTGTTTTTTAATTATTTCTAAGTAAAAATTGATTGAAAAATAATTTTTTTTATTCAAAAACTATCTATTTTATTTTTCCAGCGGTTATAATGATGACTGGATTATAAATAAATAGATAATTAATTAATCAAGACCAAAATAGATGTAATTTATCAGCGTTTCAATATTCTTTTTATTAAAAAGTGTTATCTTGAAATAATTCTGTGTAGAGAAACATGTGGTTGTTTTTCCTTTTTTTTTTTCTATCTAATATTACGCTACAGTAATCTAGTCTACTACAATACCATCTTTGTTTTCTGTTCTGACTGTAAAATGCCAAAATATTGGCAAGATCACACCTTAGCTATCTGGGAGCAAGAACCTGAACTTTTACAGAACAACTGACACTAGCTCAAAAAAATAAAACAGAGGAAAGATAATTAAAAGCTAAAAATAATTAATGGGGATTGGGGACTGCCATTTTCTAGTGTACAGCATGCTCATTCATGTGTTATTATTATATATTATGTTATTTTCACATAGTGAAAAAAAAGCAATTCACATCAAACCCGAAAATACATACCCTGTGGGGCGAAAAGGAAAAGAAACGAAACCATACACGATACATCTGAGAAGAAAGCTCCTGCAGAAATGTTCATCATAATCTATATATGTTCATTGTTGTCATGATTCTGTTCAAGTCCTTGTTGTTGCTGAAGACGAAACAACTTGAAATATGACCCGTCTTTGTTTTCTATAAGACTAGAATGAGTCCCTTGCTCTATTATTTTCCCCCCTTGTATAACTGATATTTGGTCTGCATCCTTTATAGTCGATAGCCTATGTGCCACCATGACTGTTGTTCGGTTCCTCATCAATCTGTCCAGAGCTTGTTGCACAATACGCTCGGACTCCACATCTAGAGCACTAGTGGCTTCATCAAGTAGCAATATTTCTGGATTTTTTAGGACGGCTCGGGCAATGGCCACCCTTTGCTTTTGGCCACCTGATAATTGCACCCCTCGTTCACCAACTTTGGTCGAGTAACCCTCAGGAAGAGAACTAATGAAACCATGAGCATTGGCAAGCTTAGCCGCTTCAATTAATTCTGTTTCAGAGGCTCCTTCTTTTCCATACAATATGTTTTCATAGATCGTTGTGGCAAAGAGAGCTGGCTCTTGTTGGACTAGGCCTATGTGCTTTCGAAGAGATTTCACCTTGAGTTTCCTGATATCTATGCCTGTGGGAATTCCGACAAGAAGCCAATCAGACAGGCAGCTTTAAGAAATTGTGTGGAGACAATGTTGAGGACTAGTGTTTGGTACAAGATGTCACCAATTCGAGATTTGAAGAAATATATAACTAAAGATCATCAAGGTGGTTTAGTAACTATCTATTCCTTGTGTAATAATTTTAAGATTTCTTTTTCCTTTCTTGCAATTTATGATCTTGAAGGTTCGAAAGCGTGGAAATTATATTATTAGCTAAAAAAATGTCTTAGTGGCTGTTTCCCAAATCTGCGAAACATATTCACATATGGTGTCCAAAGAAACTCACCATCAATCATCACTTTTCCTGCTGTTGGATCGTAGAATCGAAGTATCAGAGAAAGGACAGAGCTTTTACCAGAACCACTTTGTCCCACCAAAGCCATGCTCTTGCCTGAACGCACTCTTAGATCAAAGTCCATGAAAATCAATGTATCTGGTCTTGAAGGATAGCTAAATTGGACACCTCTCAACTCTATTGTACCCTTCACATTTTTCAACTCCTCTCCAACATCCCCCATCACCTGTGTCTTGCGATCCAGTATCTCAAAGACAGATGCTGCCATTTGGTTCCCTTTCAGAAGATCTGGGGCCAACGCTAGAGTTTCACCCATGGCTAATGCTGTTACAATCAAAACCATAAATGACTTCATTATAGATTTAAAGCCAGCGAGCTCCTTCTCCATCAGAACAGAACCGTACCTGCAAAATGTCAAACAACAATAGGCATTACAATTTGCTTCAAACTCTTCAATATGGGAAAGAGCCATTTAGAGAAACATCATTGAAATGAGTTTTGTCCTGCTTCCAGTAAACAGAGTGATTGTGATTATAAATGTCATTTTCATAAAGAAGAAGAAAGTCAGATAGTTCTGATTCCATTTGGTTTTATTTGTCTGATTTTCACTGCAATTGTTTGATGAAAGAATGATAATGGTATTTTTCGATCTAAGAACCAAGTGGTTATTCGTTATCTGATGATCTGCAACTTAAAATAATAAAGGTTTGTGAGATGAAGATAAAACAACATACCATAAAGCAAGCCCATAAGATGAGAAAATGAAGAACTGGCATATGCCATAGAATATGCCAGCAATCTGACCACGGGTGAATGAGTTCTTGGAAGGTTCTACAAGCTCACGGGCGTAAAGGTCAAGTATCTTTTCTTCAGCACAAAATGCAGCAACAGTGCGAATGTTACTCACAGCCTCACCAGCTAGCATGTTAGCCTTTAGATATGCTTTGCTCAAGTTGCCACCATAGCCCTTCATGAAGAGTTTCTGAGCATGCAGAATTTTTTTTTTGTTAAATTGCGAACAGAGAGCTTGCTTCTCTATAGATAAATGAAGGAAAGTAGGAAAACCTCGCTTATGTGACCACTAATGATCAGTGGATACGTGGCTATGACAACAAGTGTGATCCTCCAGTTCAATATGAAGGCGATGACAAATGATGTGACAACCAAACCAACATTGTGCAAGAGAACGGTTGAGCGATCAACAACTATAGTTCGTAACAAAGTTGCATCACTCTCTAGACGAGATGTGAGCATAGAGCTTGTATTGTTGAAATCATCAAACCAACCAATCTCGTTCCTCAAAATGGCTGTAATCAGAGACAGCAGAACAGTCAAAATCAGTAAAACAGTTCAAATTGTAAACTAATGAACAATTTAGCAGTGCATGTGCTATATTATACCAGTTCACGGAACACTGCAAAGGTGCACCATGTTTATGATGAGCACATGGCTTAATGCGAAAAATCAAACACTTAGAACAAAATTCAAATACTAACTGCTCTCTCTCGAACACTTAATAAGTTCTTTATGCATTCAAAGAGCAACTGCTCTCCAAATATTTGTAAAGAAAAAGAAAATTATGGTAAAAGACACAAATAAATACACAGCTCTCTCTATGTGATGAAATGAAAGCAATCGGTAAGGCATTCGGTAAACCAACCGGTAAAAGTAGGGCCAAGTATTTACCGGAGAACATCATTTCTCTAACACGAAGAGTGAGTCGCTCTCCCATGATTCCAAAAGAGAGATGTTCGATGCCATAGAATATAACACTAATTACTGCACCACAACAAAACAGGATCGCAATCTTCTTGACTTCATGGCGAGTCGTGTCCCAGTCCATGTAAAAGGCTACAAGAGCCTGAGTGACTCCAAGAGCGAAAAGCGGCATCAGGGATCCAGCAACAAATGCACCAATGGTTCCAACTATACCGTAAATCCAATCAGGGCCAACCATTGAATACAATCTTTTCAATGAAACATTCTTTGTCCTCATGGGCTCCAATGCACCAGCACCAGCCCGGCTAATTGAATCCTTGTCAGAACGAAAACTTGCTCCAAAGCTTGATCTTGTGTCTTGAGAATACTTCATGCTAAAAAAGTAATCAAGAGTAAAGTTACTAAATACAGCTTCATAACAATAATATGGATAAAATCAGGATGTTTGAGGCACATATTCACTCTTTTAAGCTCCCTCTGTGCCATCATAGAACTGTAACTATCATTTTTCAATCACCAAGTGCATGTCTTCTAGTAGAAACAAGTACTTTTGGGTCAGATAGTACCGTAACTTTAGCAGTCTGTTTGAAGTATTAAAGCTGGTAAGAACTTTTCAATTACCCATAGTGAAATGGAAGTCATTTTTCAGCAACAACTTAAAATTTAAAAGGGTTATGTTTTAATCACTAGTAACCTCAGGTAAATTGAATTCAATCTAGCGGTTTTGACATTTCATCTTTAGTGAAATATTTTCAGAGCATAAATGAATACCTGAGTGGTGGTCCTAAGGTAGGACCGAGTGAGGGATGGCCTCCCGAGGAAGCTGCCTCCTGGAGATGAACGAGTGAAGCGTAGGTACTTTGAGGGTTTGAAATGAGCTCCTCGTGGCTCCCGATTTCTACTATCTTCCCTTCCTGAACTACCGCAATGACATCAGCGTTCCTTATTGTAGAAAGCCGATGAGCCACAACTACAGTAGTTCTTCCGAGCATCGCACGATCAAGAGCCTCTTGCACACTTTTCTCAGATTCAGCATCCAGTGCACTTGTAGCTTCATCAAGCAAAAGAATGCATGGATTTTTCACAATAGCACGTGATAATGCAATCCTTTGCTTTTGCCCACCTGATAACTGTATTCCTCTCTCACCAACCTGGAGGTACATTAATATTATTTTTCCAAGTGAAATTCCTTCATCAGATTCTGCTTCCTATATATAGAGTTTGTGATTGAAGCAATTTTCATGAAGTTCATCTATTAGTAGGCCGAGTACTTCATTAAGCAATTTAATTCGTGTACAGAAAGAAACTTTTCTTTTGCATTAACCTCTCTTTTAATTACCAAGAACTTGAAAGAAAGAGGAGGTACAGTCTCAATTCTTCCGCGTATGTAGTCATGAATTATATAATTATAAGTTTATATCAAATGAAAATAGGGTATTATTAGTCATTAGAAGATACATATATTAATGCATAACTTGTCTAATTGAATATTTTCATGGTAGTGAAAATTAGTACCTGTGTTTCAAATCTATCTGGGAGGTTGTTGATAAAAGACATTGCTTCTGAAAGTGTAGCAGCACGTGTAATCTCCTCAAGTGTAGCATCATCTTTCCCATAGAGAATGTTCTCTCTAATAGTTGCTGCAAAAAGAGCAGGCTCCTGATTAACTAGCCCTATTTGCTTCCTAAGCCACTTGAGGTCAAGGTCCCGAATATCATTCCCATCTAACAGTATCTGCCCAAATAAAGGCTCATAGAATCGTTCGATCAAAGATATTACCGTGCTCTTTCCAGACCCACTTCCTCCTACAAGAGCTACAATCTTCCCAGAAGGGATATCTAAGCAGAATTTGTCGAAGATTGTTACATCAGGACGAGAAGGGTACCCAAAACATACATCTTTGAATTCAATGTGGCCATCGACTTTCTCTAGTTTCTTGATAGATTTTTTGCTGGTATTACTCAATGTGTTCCTCTCTATCATCTCAAAAATAGGGTAGGCTGCTGCTGTGGCTCGGAGAAATGAAGAAACATCTGGCGCAGCCATTCCCAGTGACCTGAAAAGAAATGAGACAGTATTTAGTGTCCTCAATCACGATTTTGGCAGGAGAATTCAAATGAGAAGGATACACAGGACGGATATGTTCAAGAAATAGATTGCTTTCTGTTAGCTTTCAGTTACCATTACAATTTCAGTAGCGTTCAAATCCATCCTCTTAAAAAGAAAAAGAAAAAATATGGGCATTCTCCTAGAATCATTGTTGAAAATGTAGATGCGAGGAGCTAAACGCTATTTAAACCCATTAAAAATGGAAAAAGTCATAACGAACACCATGTGGTGACAACATTGATTTCCATGAAATATGAAAGGAGCTACAAAAGAAGATTAGAACACACACTTACAGGCCAGAAATGACAACATTGAGCATAGTGGTGAAAGAGTCAGCACCATTGGCGATATTCTTGTGGACAACAATGCTAGTGTACCAAACAAGCAATGCCCATGAAAGGAAAAGGACACAGTGCAGGGTCCCCAATCCGAGACCCTTGGCCAGGCCTGCTTTTCTCCCATACTGGTACGTATTTCTAAGAGCGTCTACATATGACCTCACTGCCTTCTCTTCTCCTGCAAATGCTTGTACTGTTCTAACATTTCCGATCACCTGAATCGATATCATAAATAATGAGAAGAGAATGATTTTGTATTTTGTCAGTTGCATTTGATTCACACATTATAAAACAAAACCAACATTTGGTACAATGGCTTAATTTTAAATCGGTTTTGTCTACGTTTAGTATGATAAGAGATACCTCCTCAGCAATTTGGCCGGCCTTGACATAAGATTTACGAACTTTAGCAATAAGGCCGATTGTTATATATGCATAGATACCACCAGCAAGTGCAATTAAAGGGACTATAGATAGAGTCACCAGACTGATTTGCCATATCCTAACGAACCCAATAATAAATCCACCAAGAAACCGGCTTACATAGTGCATGAAGTTTCCAACCTGCATCATTCACCAACATTCAAGTTACAAAGATACGAGGGAGAAACAGACACTTGTTTCACACACCAGCACGGTGAGTTTAAATTTGACAGACCAGCATAATCAGTTTACCAGAATACATTTCAGAAGCACTAAAGCAACTTGCTGTAAGGCATAGGCACAACAAAGAAAGGCACTCAAGAAAGTTAGCCAGAAACAAGGAAAAGCTAACGTTCAAAATTTTGAATTCTCATCAAAACTACTCTTGTGGATTATGTTGGTCTGTCCATTCTGCAGTGGTTCAAACTTCAGTTATTATCGGTTTTTAGCACCTTTCCAAAATAGTTCCATCCCCAAAAGGACGCCCTCAAATTTCCAAAACGCTAATTTTCTTTTTTGAGCTCCACAATTTTTGAGTGGCCCAATAACCATATATAAAAATTAGCAGAATACTTTTTTTTTTTGGGTTCAGATATGGATATCGCTAGGTCTCATAATATCCTTAGTGTAACAGCTGACGCATACATTGCTGGTTTTTTTTTTTTATCTAAACAATGAAAACCCATTAATCTTGGACTGATCAGGCAAACTGAATTTGTGGAAGTAATCAAAAAAATAAATCTATTCTTAACAAATACTAGTGGAGTCAAAGATACGTTTAAATTAAAAACCATTTACACACACATATTGAAAGAGAAAAAGAAAAGAAAAAAGAGAGAAGAATGGATATATTATTAGCAAAGGAATACATGCCTTCTCAGAAATGGCATCTTGCACAACAATAATATCACTTGTAATAGCAGCTATGACCTCTCCAGTTGACGCTTCAGTATCGAATAGACTTATATCTTGACTTAACATTGATTTCAGATACGCCATTCTCATCTTCGCTGCCTGTCTTTCTCCAGTATGCATCCAACATGCCACCTCTATTCATGTTCATATAATTTGTATCATCAAGGTTATTACCTCAAGACAACTAGAATTTAATTAAACTTCTCAACAAATTACAGTCACTGAGATGAAAAGGCTTAAAAGAATTGACGAAGGAATTAATTAAATAACGTTATATATCATGAAATATGCAGCAAATTAATTATTGATTGAAGAAACTAAAAAAACTGTGCTTACCTATCCACGATGCGAATAATATAACCGCACTGAGATATACAAAATCCAATGAGTACTGAAAGAAAATAATAAACAATTAAAAAGAAAGAAAGTATAAACCAATAACTAAAACAATTAATTAGTTAATATATCCTGTCAAGAATCATATTTCAAATAAACAAGACAATCCATCATATTTGGGAAAATTCAAAAATACCCTTCACTTGGAAGAGGATCACACATGCAATGACTAGAGAAATTATGTAGGAAGCAAGGGAGAGGGAGGGGAAGGAGGTGCAAGAAATGGGCGGGCGCATGTTTGCATGCTCGATAAGGACAAATTTTAGCAAACCTTGGCTACTTTGTGGGAAGCTTCTTTGGGAAAGAGATAAGCCATTCCAATGATATTTATCAACTTTCCAAAGAAAATGAAGAAGACAGGGACTGAAGCTCCATGAACACAAGCACCAAGAGATCCCAATCCCATTAACAGACAGTCGTAAAAATCAGCAAAAGCAAATAGCTTCCAGAATGGAACTTTCTGTTGCTTCTTTTTCTCTTCCTGCCTCTTCGTCTCCACATCATCTCCCTCTTCAATATTGCTTTGTGAACTCATTGTGGCCTGAAATTGAAGAAAAGACGATGCTGTATATATAAGAAGAGAGTGTACGTGGCTAAGAAATTAGCTATAAAATTCGGCTTAAAGGTTTAGTTCAAGAGAAGGGAATTAATTAAAGTTGTGAATGTGAAGGAGAGTAATAGTTGGGAGAAGGTTATGGTGCGAGAAGTTAAATGAGTCCTTTAATGGTGCCAAGGCAGGTTATTTATATAGGGGAATGAGGATGAGGACTATCCTGTGACTGGATGTTGTAGCTGCAATGTCCATAGCAATAGAGAAGAGAAGAGACTGTCTTTTCAGACTTCGAAGATTACTTAGTCGGATAATTAATTCAACCTATCTTTATGTTTTTCTTTTCTGGTCTACCATACCTCTGTTTAAGTTTAACTGACCCAATTTATCCTCTCATTCTTTAATCCATCTTTTTTTTTTATCAATATAATTTTCTTTTCTTTGTATAAAAAACTCAAATCTAACATGGTTTATAATAAATATGTGACAAAACTTATCTCAAATTAGAAATTATTCCCATATTTTACTAGCTACACTACCAGAAAATTAACAAATACAAACAAAAACATCGAAGAAATTTTTTCGTCGGTATATTGCGATAAACTTTACTGACATATTTTTTTCATTATTGTATTCATTGGTAAACACAAACAGAATTTTTTCGTCAGTGTATATCGTTGGAATTGCAGTGGAAAAATAAAGAATAAAAAAAGCCAAACAATACGATAACATGTAACTTTTACCAACGGCGTTACCGACAGAATTAACCCAACGGTATAGTACGTCCTTAAATATGTCGACGGAAAAAATCCCTTAGTATATACCGATGCAATTACAGATGATATTACAGTGAAATTAAAAAAAGACAAATTATACAGTGACGTGACATTTTTAACGACAAAATGACCTGCTCTACAGGAAAAACATTAAGAGAAATTCATTATGAAAAAGTAAAAGATTATAAGGAGTCATATAAAAAAAAATTTCACCTAAAATTCCAAAATAACAAAAAACATACTTTTCTTTTACTCTTTCTAGCTATTGAAGTTTTGAGAATGGAAGCGCTAACAATAAGCCTTACTTTAAAATATGATAACTTCAGGTTTTTATATGGACTAAGTACACAAATATTTCTTTTCTCATTTAAGCCTACAATTTAAGATAAACCAAAAAAATCTCCACCACAACTTAAATTGATCCAACTTACGAAACTTAAACTCTTCTTTGATTGCCTCCACCAAATACATCTAAGGTGCTACACAAGCCAATCAATTCTAAGTAATACTTGAACTTGATTGCAGAGGTAGGCTTCGTCAACATATTTACAAGGTTCTCCTTCTTAATTTCCAATGCAAAGTTGAAGATAACCTAAAATGGAATGCAAATGAACTACTCAATAGCTTACAATGTTGTATACCAAACACTCAAGTACCTTCTCAAGACACTTTTTATGTGACAAGCATAACTTGTTAATGCTTCAGTCTCTGTGTACTTAAAATCTTCTTGGCTATACTCGAATTCTTTATATCAAACTCACCACTCAACTGATCCTTTAAACTATTGATCTTAGACATGTTCTTGGAGGCAATTAACATACAATAACAAATACACAAATGAACCACGTGAGAGCTTCCTAAAATATACACATTTATCATAGTCAATTCTAAAATAAATATATCCAAGCATAAAATTACCAAACCTTTTATACCACTACTTCGGTGACTACTTCAAGCCATACAATGACTTTTTCAATAAGCACACATGATTTTTCTTAGTAGGTTGAGCTATGAAACCCTATAGCTTATATATACAAATCCTCTCCTTCAACTCACCATGTAGAAAAGTTATTTTGATATCCATTTGTTCAAGCTCTAATTCAAACAAAATAATCATAGCAAGCAATACCTAGATGAAACTATATATGATTCACAACTAGAAAAAATAATTTATTGAAGTCAACCTCTTTTTATTTTTTGTAAAGCCCTTAGCAACTATGTGTTCTTTAAACCTTGCATCCTCAATCTCTAGGATTTTATCTTTCCTCTTGTAAACCCATTTGCACCTAATAATTTTATAGCCCTAAAGTAGTTTTACAAGCTTCTATGCATAGTTCTTATAAAAAGACTCAATATCCTTATTCATAGAAAACATTCATTCAAAAGATTCTTTTCAAAAAAATTATCTCTTTATGAGAACAAGACTCATGATCATCAAGATTCTCTATAACATTTAAGGAAAAATTAGCTAAATTAGCATAATCATACTTAACTGGTGCTTTTATATGTCTTCTTTGTCTTCCTTTTGCAATGTTGTAATGTTGTTCTTCAAATATATTTTTATCAACTATATATTGCACCAATTCCTCAACAGGTTTAGCTGAAGTATCTATCTGCACCATTTTTGAAGCTCTACATTCTCAAACTTGCGACCTCCATATTAGAAACGTGTGCTAACTAGTCCAACTATGATACAATGTTGATAATCAAACAATTAAAAGAAATAAATTAACTTGATTCACTCTTTATATGAACAGTGAAACACCATAAAAAATATCTCTTTTAATGTTGTAGGTTAATTTAATTATATAACATAATATAATGATAAAGGGGGTATGTTGAAAATAATCTTCCTATTTTTTTTCTAAAACAACTCAATTTAAGTTAACTTCTCTCCTATTTTTGAAACTATCTATATAAACCATACAAATTCATTGTTCAAATTCGATGTATTTTTGTATCATTTTTCTTTACCAACTAATGATTTTGAGTATATATATATATATATAAAGAGGGTTAAGACCTTTCTTGTTCAATTCAGAGAGACATATTAATTAAGTGGCTCGATTACAATATTCATTGTTTTAATCTCAAAGGGAATTTGCTTTATTAGTTTAAAAGGATAAGTTTTAGAAGAAAAAAAACTTCATATTAATATATCAAAAAGAAAAAGAAAGAAAGAAAGAAAAACGTTTTTAAACGTAGATGATAACACCACTGCTTTCACTTGACGAATGTGTTTGGGAATGAGGTGTGATTAAGTTTTTTTTGTAAGTACAATCTTTTTAAAACACAAATTATACCCCACTAAAAATTAAAAATATATGTTTTTTTGTTGTTTTTTTATGGGTTTCATCAATGAACTCAAACACACTTCAATTAATTAGGTGGGAAGTTATTTAATCTATAGTGAAAAAAGAGAGCTTCATAAAGGTTGTTTCGGAGAAGTATGGAAAGGATGACAAGGATACGTTATTTCTTGTTCATATTCATGCAATAATTTATACCGTTGGACTTTACTGGAAACGTAATGATCACAAAAGAATATGATGCTCGATCATGATGGACTGCTTGAGAAGCGTCATGGTAACAAAAGCATATATCACTGTACGTATGACGACTTGTCAATCGTGTTGTACTGCTTGGAAAGCGTAAAGGTAGTATATATTATATCCGAATGCCATCTGTTCATTCATAATTATCTATAATTAGATATAAAAGCACGAGTTTTTTTAATTTAATTATTATACCCTTAATGTAATATTGTGAATATTATAATATATTATCAATATCAATCAGAAAATTCAACCACATATCTAATGGGGAAAAGGACCGATATTGATAAAAGTTTAATTTATTTAAGAGTTATATATATCTATCCAAACTATTTATTATTAAAAATTGAAAGATAATTCAATTTATATCACACGTATTAATTAAGTAAAATTAAAAATTATTTTATGTTGTTTGAAATTTTTAAAAAAAATTAATATAATTATCAAAATTAATTTAAAAAAACATGTTTATTTAATAAATAATAAAATTTATTCATTAATAAATAATACTAAATAATATATTATGAATTAAAAAATATTATAAATCAGTTTATTAATACACGAGAAAAGTACATGAGAAAAAAATTGTTAAAATTAGAAAAAATAAAAAAAAAATAGTTATTTTAATTTTATAAAACTTTTCTTATAAACAATATTGTAAACACTTTAGCGTTTTTAACACGTTTTTATTCTAAAAAAATTATAATTTTAATAAATATTTTGCTATTTCTTTTCATACATTAAGGTTAACATTATTTATATATGATTACAGCCTACAATTTATAAATATATATCCGGACCACACCAAACAAAACATAGAATTAATAATCAAAATGCAACTTAGTACTTCTCATCATGCACTTTAGCTTACTTAAATCAAATAGGTTCCCTAAATCATATATTCTCAGTAAATTCCAAATATCAAACTTAAAAGCAAAGTAAAGCAAGGGAAATATTTGTAGAAATAATAGATATTTTTTTAAAAAGCCTAAGAATCAAAATATCAAACTTAAAAGAAACGAAGCAAAAACAACAGTATCAATAATATATATATATATATATATATATATATATATATATATATATATAAGCACATGAGTATACATAAACTTGTAATTTGAGGATTGATTGGACAAGGATATGAACGCCTAGGTTCAATCACTAAATCGAGGCCTTACAGCTTGCTTTTCCATAAAGTCCCAAAAGATCCAAAGCCCAATTTCAAAAAAAAAAAAATCTTAGTATTTCTCAGGTTTTTGTCTCATAAATCTATTTCTTCTTTCCTTTTCAATTAGGCCCATGGCCAAAATTAAGCGAACCCCTCCATTCTCCTCATATTTTTCAAAGTGGTCCCTGGTTCTGCCAAACTTTAAATTAAAATCACAATCGGATATAAAAGTCAAAGATTTATCTAATTAAACCCTTGATTGAGTTAATTGGACCTCCTAAATCATATCAATTTGTAAAATCTAGTCCTTGATCTTTCAATTTCTTTAATTACAACTGATTTTAGTTCAATCATATCATTGGAATAATTGAAAAGCGAAAAAAAAAAACATGATGACCGATTCCTAATCAATCAAATATTGATGGATGAAGGATATCATATGATAAAGAAAAAAAATTAATGAGAATACGATAACGCCATAGAAAGTAAAATGAAAAAATTGTGAAGCTCAAATATCTTGAAAACAAAATATTAAAAGATGAAATGAAGAAATAATAAAATCTATAAAAGGTTGAAAAAAAACCCCATTAGGGCTAGCATGCAAAATATGTGACCTAATTATGATACTTGGGTAACCCCGTCGACAACAAATTGAATAAAACTATAATGCTAAATTATCAAACAACGAAATAACCTAGATTATTTTTCAAAATAAGCAAAAAATCCAATAGAAAGCAACAAAAAAAAAAAATTGAGCAGAATCTCCAATTAAATAAATGCTAAATGACAAAACTCCAAAAAACATTCATCTAAAAAAGTAAAAAAAAAAAAAAAGCAAACTCGGGCAAAATTCTTGAAATTGGGTTAATCTTTCAAATTCACGACTTGTAAAATCCTAGACATGGATGGACTCTATCAAGAAACTCAATTCCCAACCAATTTAATGTTAAAAGATGAAACTAGAAAAAAAATCAATTTAAAAAATTATTCGTGGTAAAAAAAAAAACAATCAAAAGAATGAGAATCAAATTTGACATGACAAAAAAATCAAAGGAGAATGAAATTGCAAAAAATTAATCAATTTTAAAAAATTATCTCAAATAAAACAAATAACAATCAAAATGGGGATCAAATGTGACATATGAAAAAATTTAGAGGATGAAATGGAGAAAAAAAATGCAATTTTATAATTTATTTAATATAAAACAAATAGTAATCTAAAGAACAAAGACTAAATTTGAAGAAAACAAAATTGAAGGTTGCTTTGAGATTTTAATTAAAGGAGCATGCATGAAAATCAAAGAGTAGAGGAAAAAAAAAAAAGACCACCAATGTCAAATTAAAAATTCAATGGCCACATGCGGTCATCGCAATATAGAGAGGAAATGTCAAGACAATTCAAACTCTACCATGAAAGATGATATTTGATTACTACAAGGCTTCTCAATCGAGAATGTGTGCAATGCAGTTGTTTGATATTTTTTAATAATATTTATATTTATTAAATTATTAAATAACTTCTAAGTCACTTATGATTTTTAGTTTTTTCTTAAGTATTTAATTGTCAATTATATTATGCTCTGGTTTGTGCAATTTAATTTACTAGTAGTATTAGTTTCTAGGATAAAAACCATTCGTCAATTAACTTCCCTAAAGAAAGAGAGATTGACAGATTCCCGAGTACAAGGAAAAAAAAAGAATATATTGGAAGATCCTCTCCAACGGGTGACAGATAATGAGAGCCACCATATCATCATACGTGGTCAACAATCCCGTGAAGTGACTGATACCAAACATTTTTAATTTATTAGGATTACGAAAAATTATCTCTGGCACACGGGAATTTAGTAATAATTATTTTTTAAAGTATTTTTTATTTAAAAATATATTAAAATAAATTTTTTATTATTTTTAATATCAATAAATTAAAATAATATCAAAATATCAAAAAATATATATAACAATTTTAATGGGTGAAAAATATTAAAAAAATTATAAATATAAACTCTAAATTCATAATTTTATTCTTGAAAATAAAAATATAACACAGTCCGTCTCCTCAAAGGTTCACAAAACCTTTAAATATGCTATAAAAACTTACTTCTATTATGAAACAACCTAAAATTAAAAAACACAAGGAAAATTAAAATAGAACCACAAATAAAATATTAAATCTAAAAAACCAAAAAAAATAACAAAATTAATTCAAATAATTTTTTTACTTAACAATTTAGAGTTATAAAAATTTAGAGATTGAGAAACCTTAATGATTGATGTTACACTTTATGTCACTAAAGATGTAGAATAATGACTTCCCCTCTACCTCTTCAAGACTTGATTCCATGATAAAAACTATATTATTTGATTGGGCACTGAAGAGGCTTCTTTTTCTTTTACTTCAATTAATACATGGTGGTTGCTCCTTTTTTGTCTTGTGTCTTCTTCAGCTAACATGACAATGATCTTTGATTTCACCTTTTTTAGCTTGTCATCTAAATTTATTCCTCAATAATTATCTTATACAAAATCAAATTTGAGCATGCATTATCTTTAGATATCAGAACATTCTAGAAGTGTTTCCATCATGCATGAGGAAGGAGTTCCTCTCAATCTAATTTCAACCAACTCTGCATCATCTCATCATTTGATCTTCTTTGTATATATATAATTCCATCACTTTATTATATAGTCAATAACCTGGTTTATAAATTCTTCAGTTTCTAAATCTTCACCAAGAGTTATGACATGGACCTAGCATAATCTTTAATTTAATTTTCTTTAAAAATAGGAACACGTCTACAAATAAGCTAATTATGTTTTCATATCGTTTTGATGTGCTGATGTTAAAAATAATTTTTAAATAAAAAATATAAAAAAAACATTATTTTCACGCATTTTCAAACAAAAAAATATTTTAAAAAACAACCGCTATTTTATTTCCGGACACCCCTTAAGTATATTGTAGACACCTCTCATATTTGCATAAGACTTCCTTTAGATGGCATGCATCCCTTCATCCACGTCACTGGAATGGTTGCTATCACTTTGTTCATAGGTCAAGTCAATCATGTTTCTATATCAATTAACGTAGCATATAATTAATGAAAGGATACTAGATTTATTTATTAATGCTAAAAAACACATACAAGGAAAACTCATAAGAACACGTAAGTCTTAATATTCATCAATTCTCATTATCAAAATGTTATTATAACTCTTTAAATGGGGGAAAAAAAAAACCTAGAGAATTCTAATGATTTTGACTAAAAAAAATCGTAGAGTTATTACTAGTTTCCTAATAAACCACCTGTCTAATTGTAATAAATTATTATGTTTAACTTCAATTAATATACAATTTTTTTTTAATTTTTTCTTACATATGCGACCATTCATATATAATCCCTTATAAGAGTCGACTAATGGTAATATTTCAGAGGGCTCAATTGAACCAAAATGATGTAAAGGGTTTGATTTGACCAAGTGTCAGAGTTTGAGGGACCATAATGATTTTTCCTCCTAAGGAAGCGGGGTTCGAGGCATGGAAACACCCATTCAAGGCAAATTCCTATCATAAGACGCTAAATGGATTTAAAAATAATATATACACGTACGGATCTTATCCTCTGTACGTCATCTGATCTGCTGCTATTAGATTTGTTATTTTTATTTTGTTGGTAAACTTTGATAGATTTTAAGTCTAACCCAGTATAAACCAGATTTATAACTTTAATGTAAGTTCCAAGGGCTAGCTAGCAGCATAAAATGGGTAATTACGTGAACTATATGATATTTTCTTTCTATTTTTCATGTTGTGGACATTAATCTTTGCCACGGTCCAAATCCAGTATATATAGCCCACATTAGTTATGTTCCTTTCATTTTATCCAATTAAATACCCTTTAAAAAAAAAAAAAAAAACAGGCCATAAGCCCAAAACCACAAGGCAAAGCAGCACAAATACGTTACATTATGTCATGCATCGATCCATTCTCTTCTCTTCTCTTCTATTTCATTGACAATTAATTGTTGTTCTTTGGAATCGCTCAAACTCCTTCCTTGTTCAATTTTGTTCTTACTTATATATAATCTTAGCTGCGATTTCAGTTTTTTAAATAAATTTCCTCGAGGGTACAACTTGTGTAGCTTGAATCTTCAAAGCAAATACAAAGAGCTAATATACACTCAAGGGAGGACAGGAGGACACATTGCCCCCAGAATTTTGTTGTTCCAGCTCCATCAAAACTGTTGCCATGGGCTCGTGGAGAAGCGTGGAACACGAAAAGGAGTTTATTGGCGATCCCGAGGAAGAAAAGCAAGTAGATCTCACTCTTTAAAGAGGACAATCAAAGACACGACAGTACAAAAACGCCTCCTTCCCTTTCCCTTTCCCTCTTTCTCTGCAAAGGAACTAAACTATATCTTGTTCCCTGTGTTTCTCTGACACCCGCATTACTACAAGGACAGTAAAATAAAGCAACTATATATCGTGCCAAGAAAAAAGATATAAATTTTACTTATATCTCAGAAAAAGTATTTATCACAAAATATGCTATTTTTATTGTTGGTAGCGACGTCACGATTAAAACAAATTACAAATGGATATCAAAATTATATTTCTGAATAAGAATATTTTAAAAAAATATGTATGTGATACAATTTAAAAGTTTTAAATTTAAAGAATTTGCCAATAAAATATACAATCTATAAAAATTTATTTATGGACTTAAACAAGCTTTAAAGAGTTGGAATATTCATTTTGATGAGATAATCAAACATTTTGATTTCATAAAAAATATAGACGAGTCTTGTGTTTATAAAAAGGTTAGTGGGAGTGAAGTTGTTTTCATGAAGACGACATATTACTAGTAGGAAATGATATTTTTTTTGCTCTAGTTAGTAAAGATCTGGTTGTCCAAAAATTTCTTCATAAAGGATATGAGAGAAATAACCTATATATTAAAAATAAAGATCTAAATAGATATATCTAAAAGGTTGTTTGGATTATCTCAATCTATATACATAGACAAGCTGCTAAAACAATTTAGCACGAAAAAATTCAAAAGAGGATACTTAACTATTTCACATATGATATATATCTTCAAGAATATGTTCCTTAAAACACAAATCAAAAGAGATATGATGGAAATGATTCCATATATTTTAGATATAAGATCCATAATGTATGTGATGTTTTGTACAAGACCAAATGTATCTTATATTTTTTAGCAGAACAAGTAGATACTAATCTAATTTGGTGAAGGTCACTAAAGATAGTTAAAAATATTTTTAAATACTTGAGAAGAATTAAGAATATTTTTCTAATCTATGAAGGAAATAAACTAGCAGTTCTGATTTATATATGTTAGTTTCAATTAGATATTGAAAATAAAAAAATCTAGTCTAGTTATATTTTACTCTAAATAATGGTGCTGCATTGGAAGAGTTCTAAATAAAAGATCAAAATAGATTCAACAACTAAAGTTTAATACACCTCAACATTTGAGGGAACAAAAAAAGTTGTTTGGATAAAAAAAATTCATCACTAAACTATATATGGTTCCTAGCATTGTTGATTAAGTAGTCATGTACTACGATAATAATGAAACAATTACATAAGCAAAAGAGTCAAGGTCTCATCAATGATATGAAAATATACTTAAACAACTCTATTTGATTAAAGAATCATAAAGAAATATGTAAAAATAGAGCGAGTACTCACTAAAAAGAATTTTATAAATCCTCATACTAAGCTATTGTCCCAATAAAAACATTATCATCAAGTAGAGCGATATAATATTTGATACATGAGTGATTGACTTTAGTGCAAGTGGGAGATTATTAGTGTATATGTCATGTAATCAATCGGTTGGTTACACGTGGCATTGACTTTGCTCATGTAAACATATTTGTTTATTATAAAAACTTTATTTATCTTTAATATTCATCAAATATTTTATTGATGAATCTAATATTTGATTAACGAATCTAGAGTAAAGATAGTCATTGAGATAAAAATACTTTGCAAAAAAAATTATAAAGTCGTTATAATTATGAGATTTCTATTGCATCAAATCATTGTTTTTAAATGTTTCTAATCAATGCTTTATTAAGACTGGACATTAATTAGAGTTGTTGATACCGATACATATTGTATTCTTTCCTTTGTGAAATAAAACAGCTATTTTTATAAGCTGATAAATGAGGGATATTTAAAACTAATATGTAGATGTTTGTTAGATGATATATACACTGAAATAACCGCATGAGAACTCTATATGTCATATCACACTGAATTTTATAGATCATCTTATCAAGCCATTATACTAGTAAAAGCATTATCGTCAAGTAGAGCAATATAATATTTGATATATTTGTATAATTCAAGTAGAGCCGACTCTGTTTGGCATTGGAGTTCAAACATGCTTTTGAATTGTTTTTAGTTTTAAATTATTATTATTTTTATTTTTCGGATCATTTTATTTTAATGTGTTGATATTAAAAATAAATTTTAAAAAATAAAAAATATATATTACTTTAATATATTTTTAAATAAAATAATAAATTGAATTATTTTCACTTGCTGAAACTAGACAATTTGCTGTCAAGTGACGTGACTTGAGCACTACTAAAGCAATTCTAAATGATAATCCTTGCTGTCAAATGACATGACTTGAGCACTACTAAGATTGGATGCAAACCCATATTGAAATGTAATAAATACAATTACACAGTCACATAACAACTGAAACTGACACTGTGAACTACGGAGAGTCTTTTTTTACAACTGAAGACCATTTTTTGTCAAAGCATGACTTCATTGCAAAGTTGGAGAAGGGAATTTTCCCATTAATGGAGGCAGGAGTGTCTCTGCACTCATTCAGAAATAGTTTCATACCAGGAGTTCTGGTGATGGTTAATTAAATTCGGCAGAACTTACTTTTCAACAGCAAACTGACTCGTCAATTTTATGGTCGTATGTAGAAAATTGTTTGCAAATTGTGCAGGCTCGTGCTTAAGCATGATCAGGGATGGTCTAGCATTGATAATCGACCATGAGATGAGAGAATCACATAACCGGCACTAAAACAAATGAGCTATACGTTTAGCATAATCTATCTACTCGCGATAAAAATCACAATTACTGTGCAACGAAAGTCGGAAAAGCTATCCATGTAATGGACAGACAAGATCTAGACCTCCAAACATCGTTCTGAACACCACGTAAATGCCCCAAAGAGGTCGAGGAAATCCTCAAGCATAGAACATTTTCAATATATACTTAGACAAGACACAGTACAAGGAGACGAGGGGATGATTACTCTCTGTCAATAATCACCTGCTGAGAGGATTGGGGGGCACTTCTGGCATCCTGCTCCAAAGCACTGGCAAGACCTTGTAGCATTCTCAAAATCTCAGAAGTGTCTTCCAAGTAGTACTTGGCCTTGCTGGGCTTTCGGCCAACAGTGCATGCAAACACTTCAGCAACTGGGGAAAGAGAGGGGCCAGATCTTGCACTCAATATCACCTCAAACATGTCCTCATCAGACTGGTCATCCCCAACGCAGAGAACAAAGTCAGGAAGCTTTCCCTTCAGTTTCATTGTATCTAGGAGGCGTTCGGCCACAAGACCTTTTCTAACACCCTGTCAAGTGGTAACAAACATGAGATACAATAGCAAAGCTGAAACGAAGGTTTCTAGGCACCAAGGAACATACAACTTTTTTCTAATTAAAAAGCAAATATCAATAGAATGTAACAATCACAAGGATAGATACAGGAACAGAGCAGCACTAACCTGGGGTTTAACTTCTACAGTGTGTTGACCGCTCTTGACAGTAACTGGCTCATTGACAAGAACACTTTCCAGGTGATCTAGAAGCTCCTTAGCCTGGCACGAACCAAAATCTGGATCTGCGTACTGGTAATTCCAAGCAAGTGAACTCTCTTTCGTCTCAATGGCAGAACCATCAGTTGTTTCAGTGTATAGTTTCATTACTGGCTCAGCAATACGTTTCCAATCAAAATCTGGTACGGATACACATGTTTCCCATTCTGCATCATGATTGGTCCTGTAGCCAAAAGCTGAGCTCAAATCGGAGAGTGAAGAAAGAACCGGGCTTCTTTTGCATGGATTATTCTAAATTAGAATAATCATAGTAGATACCTCAAATGTACATTGTTGACCTAAAGACAGAATAATTCAATGGAGAGCAGGGACCTAAATAAGAATATACATTATCTTCCAGTCAAACAGTCACAAATACCTCATTCCTAGGTCGTGATAGATGTTTCTAACAGTCTATCACAATCTAAGAATTGTCGTCCTAACAGAAGCTCACTTATGATAGCAAGGACGGCTAGAGTGGTATAGATACCTAAGCCGAATAATATAACATGCATGTCATCTTTTATATCTCATGCATTATCCTTGGATTAAAACGTCCTATATGAGGGTTTCTAGAATGTGGATAAGTTGTAAATAAACATTACATTTTAGCCATGCTGAAACTCACAGCACAACAACAGTGCTGTTACTTTCAGCAATGTCAAAAGCCATCAAGCTGTTGTTCCATAACGATGGATATAGCACAGAACATTGAGATATCACCACTCTCACCAAAACAAGGACTACCACTGGTTGAACATGTGGAAAATGTAAGCCACATTGTCCATTTTTTCTCCTTTACATAACCAAACATCACTAAATGAACCAAGGGTCCAAGTCAAAAATCACAATTTTAAGTGGGGAGATCAAGATCAAATTGAAATGGAGTTAGAAAAGGCAATTTGTACCTCACGAAATAACCATGTTCTGCAGCAATGCCAAGCTTTTCACAGGAAGAAAACCATTCGGTAAGAGTCTCCCTGTCTCTCCCACTAACAAGGAAAACAACATTCTTAGGGTCTGTACACAAGCTGTTCAAGACTCCAACAGTCTCCATGTTTGGAGTCCTAGTTGAACTTGGCAGCGTCATAGTACCATCATAATCCAAAAGAATCACTCGGTTCTTGGTCCTCTTATAAGCAGAAACAATATGTTCAACTGAAATTTTTCTGAAATTTGGATCCAAAGCAATGACTCGAAAACCTAAACCAAAACCAAATCCCCAGCACCTCCTCTTCACATGATCCCTACATGCCCTTTCAAGATCCTGCAAGAAACTACGTGCCCAATATGCAACATCATGCGTACTCACATACCTGTGGTGCTTCTCATGTCGCATCTGTTTTTCTGGCTCAGGGACTACCAGGGCAGAATTCATAGCTTCAGCCACAGCATCAATATTCCATGGATTTACTCGGATTGCACCACTCAGTGATGGGGAGCATCCAATAAACTCCGAAAGAACCAGCATGCTCTTTCTTGGGGCTGATGGATCCCGTCCTAATGTCTCATCCAGCTTCTCATTTCCTTGTCGACATATGATATATTCATAGGGTATCAGATTCATCCCATCCCTCACTGCCGTAACAAGACAACACTCTGCAATTGCATAATAAGCAATGCGCTCATAAAACTGAAGTGGCCTGTCAATCAAAACCACTGGAGTATATCCTGGACTTCCAAATGCCTCATTGATCCTCCTCACTGCAGCTTTAGTTTCAGACTGGACCTCCTGTACTTCCCTTCCTCGGCCTCTTGCTGGGTTTGCAATTTGAACCAAAACAACTTCACCCCTCTTATTAGGATGTTGTGTGAGTAACTCTTCCATTGCCAAAAGTTTCAAGCTGATTCCTTTAAAGATGTCCATGTCATCAACCCCTAGCATTACAGCTTGACCCCTAAACTGGTCATGTAGCTCTGCAACCTTAGATTCTGTCTCGGGAAGATTGAGCACGGATTGGAGCTGACCAATATGAATCCCAACAGGGAGAATCTTGATGCTGACTGTCCGACCAAAATACTCAAGCCCTATGTAACCTCGCTTGGATTGATAAGAAAGACCGAGCATTCTACTGCAACAAGAGAGGAAATGCCTTGCATAATCAAATGTATGAAAACCAATAAGGTCAGAGTTCAGAAGTGCTCTCAGAAGTTCATCCCTTACAGGAAGTGTTCTATATATTTCAGATGATGGGAATGGACTATGAAGGAAGAACCCAAGCTTCACCCTATTAAATATCTTCCTCAAAAATGTTGGCAAAACCATCAAATGGTAGTCATGGACCCACACATAATCATCCTCAGGGCTAATCACTTCCTTTACTTTGTCTGCAAATATTTTGTTCACGGAAACATAAGCCTGCCAAAGGGACCTATCAAACCGGCCACCAAGATCCGGTGATAGAGGGAGCATGTAGTGAAATAAAGGCCATAGATGTTGTTTACAGAATCCATGATAAAATTTAGTAAAAAGGTCAGGAGGGATAAATGCCGGGACACATTTAAAAGTTTCAAGCAATGTTTGGGCTACATCGTCTTGCTCACTAGGTTCAATCTCTTCTTTAAGAGAACCAACATAGATAACTTCAACACCTTCTCCAAGACCATCTTTGAGTTGTAAGAGAAGTGAGTCCTCATCCCAGCTAAAGCACCACCCTCCACTGCTATCTGGACTTCGATGTGCCCGAAGGGGAAGCTGGTTCCCCACAATAATCATCCGTCCTAGAGAGACAGAAGAGGGGGAATCAGAGCCAACATTGTTTTCATCATCTAGATCAGTCAGTATTCCAGCAACAGTTGCCACTCGAGGAAACCTCTTCCTCTCACGACCAAAACTTGGAATTGGAGCATCACCAGAAGCAAGATCTAAGAGGTTGGAATATGACCTTGAAACCATTGCGAGGACAGATAAAGTAGTGTTGTTCTTCTCAAAGTTATGCAGAAACAACTCTACAAAAATAAAAATAATAATAATCTATTAACGAAATAGAATCAGCACTAAAACTGCAATATATAAAAAAAAAAATTGAAATACAATGCATAGCAATTATTCCAGAAAATGTAATATTTTGCCTTCTTTAGAATTCCTTACTGAAGCATGTTCTACTTAAGGAATTAAACATCTAAGAGATTATATACCCATTACAATCCCAAAATATTCTCCACCAGAATAAGAAATTAAGACTCACTCTTATTATTGTTTTTGTTGCCCTCTTAAAGACAGATTCCATGCTTTGCAAAAATAAAAATAAAAAATCCAACGAAATGAAGACATGCATACTTATATGCACAGGGAAACATATCAAAAATTAAAAGAAAAAACAAAACTCAACATTGATTGATCAAACTCAGAAAAGACCAAAAAAAAAAAACATCTGAAAACATGAAGAGAAATTGGATTTACTACAAACATAGGTACCCGTATGTTAAAATCTGATAAAATTAACACCCAGTATTAACACAATTACCTCTAATCTCCAATACCAAAAATATCCATCAAAATCAAGACAGCAAGACTGATCAAATTATATGAACACTCTGAATGCATAAACCAAACCATCAATTGAAGAGCACAACTTCCAAGGGAGATTGGAGATGACCTCTTTGAGCCCATAAAGAGAACATGCATCAAAACTCAAAAACATGCAAACGGGTATGTGAGTAAATGTAACAGAAAGTAGCTGGCAATGGCATGCAACATGAGAGAGCAAAAACGCTAGAAAAGACAGTAACTTTAGTGACAGAGAAGAAGAAGATTAAAAGAACTTACCTTTCAAGCTTCAGATATACTAATAGCAACCAAAAAGATTCTTCTCCTCTCCCTCTATATGTTGCGAGAGAAAGTATGGGATTAACAGACCTTATTTGGCCTTGCTTTTGCAGTTTCCACTGAAAGATTTTTGTTTTGAGAATTTTTTTTTTTCCCTTCAGATATGAGACTACAATTGGGATGATGTCTCTATAAAAAGCATTTGATTCTCTCAAAATTATTTCCTCTCACTCATTATGTGAGTACTGATGAGTGATAACACGAGGAACAGAGAACAGTGGACTCCAACTTATTGGTTTTCTTAACCATGGTTGGTTTTTCAGTTAATTATTTAATTTAATTTAATAATTATTATGTTATTAAGAGCTTAAACCCCTAAGCTTGTGTCTAGCTAACCTAACTCGTTACCTTCATCTCAGGTCATGCCAATTTGAGATGCAACATGCCGCGTGTTAGTCACTCGCTGATGTATCCATTTACCAATGTTAGGAAATGTAGTGGCAGCAGTGATGCTATTGTATTATTTAGCTCAAGATTTACGCACATATTCATTATGTAAATGAAACTCCCACTTCAAAAATATAAATTATTTTATTTTCAAAATATTTTTTTAATTTTACATTGTTTTATAAATCTGTCTTTCTGTCGACGAGATATATATTTTTGGGATGGGAGTACGAGACACGCACTATGTGTTGAAGTAGGTAATGCAATAATTTGTTAGTATTATTATTTTTGATACAGTTGCTCGTGTCGTACTCTGCGTTTCATTCTGTACGTTGCTGCTGTCACCACACAGGATCACCATTTGTACTGTCCCAGATATTTATTACAACCTTTTACCGTAGGAAGCAAGTCGGCATTGCATTTTTATTTTTATTTATTAATATAAATATTTAAACTAAATTATATAAATCTTGATTAATCTCACAAATTTTTAATAACTTATGACAATAATATAGAGCTATAGAATAGATCATGGACCGTAAAAAGACCAGAAAACAGAAGGGAGTGAGAAGGCGGCTTAGGGTTTTTGATAGAAGAAAGGTTTGCTCATGTATTACCTTAACAAAAAAAAAAAAAAAAAAGATGTTTATTGAAATTAAATAACTTGATTTTTTTATTAAACAAAGATAAAAACAATACAAATCAGACAGATTAAACCATGATGAGTTGGTAAAAAATTATTCATCTAGGTTAAAAAATTATTTTATAATTAATCTAAATACAAGCCCGAGCCAAGCCGAGCTAAGTATGATTGAAATCCGAAGTTTACATTATTTATAACCTCTCAAAGATTTACGATCCTAGAGGTCTAATTTTAACTTTTCAAGTCTCACTGTATAAGATACAGAAACTCGTGTAATTTCCCAACATGGAATTGAGGTAATTTGAGTTTATAAGAGTTTGTTTTTTTATATTAGTTTATAAAAGTTTATTAACTCAGGAATTCTTTGATGTAAATTTTCTATTTACCTGCAATTAATTTTAAATGTGTTGATGTTTCATAGTTGAAAAATAACTTTTAATAAATTCTTAAGTCAAATCGTAAATGGACCCATATTTAAATTTGGTCTTTCTATTTTTCAACGGCTGCAGATTGCATAGTCGAAAGGTGGGTGCCTCCTGCTAGGAACTAGCTATTGAATCCTCATCAAGTGTCAGTAAATGGGTCATCAGCACTTCATGATTTGTAACCGATACTTTTTTTTTTTTCCGGTTAGGAGGTTCCACTTGGTACTTCTCCTCCATTGCGGAGGTTTCACGCGGAGGTTTCACTTCTTTCCTTGCCCCCTCCTGAGTAGGCTCCGGCACATACATAAGAACTATCAGATATACTTTTTTTGTTTTTTTAGTTTTAAATCTTGAAATTGGTATCTAAAAAACTATTAAAAATTATTTGAATGCAGTTGAACTGATGTACTTTTAAAATTATTTAGATAAAGATTTAATATCGATTAATATATAAGCTCATCTAAAAATACCAATCTCGTAGAATAAAAAAGTTAAATTAAATATAATGGTCAATGAAGGTTTACATGGTTATTAACTTCAAAGCCCGTGAGATTAGTCGAAGTACGCGCAAGCTGGCCGGACACTCACATTAATAAAAAAAAATCAAATTAAAAAATAATAAATACTAGCTTTACTTATTGAATTAAATAAATATAATACTTTCTAGTACTTATGTGAGGAGAAAAAAAAGAGATATAGAAAGCAAAAAATAGCTAATTATTATAGTGCTTTTTATTTCATGCAACAATTGATTCTCTCTCTTCTTCTTTTTGTTCTTTTTTTTCCTATCATGTATTGAAGAAAATTAATTACCAAGATACTACATGGGAAGGCTAAATCATTGAGGTCATGCTATTGAGATACTATTAATCAAAAAATATATATTTTTTGATTTTATTGCTTTATATTAAGTTATTTTAAGAATTATATTTTATCATTTTTTTATTTTTTTTTGTTTATACTGTCTCACGGGTTTAGTTTTTCTTTCTCGATTTTAACCTTCAAATTAGATTTGTTGGAAGTGGGGAGTCGTAATTCTTTTTTATTTGCTTTCTATGAATTTATCATAATCTCATAATCAGATCATGAATTTAACAGATTAACTCGGGTTTATTCAAATTATTTTTTAGACAGCCTTTTCTAATCGATTATTTTTCAATTTAATCTTTAACATTGAGTTGGTTGGAAATTAAGTTTTGTATTTTTTTTTATTTTCTTTTTAGGAGGTTATCTTGATCTTATGACCCAAGTCGCGAGTTTAAGACTTATTAGTGTGACAAGTAATGTCAGTTTTCCGCAATGGTTTTTTTTTTCCTACATCCAGTTATTTCTTATGTAATGTGTTAACAAGTGATGCTTAATAAATTATACTCTTTAAAAAAAAAAAGAGTTATTATTACATATGAGTTGTTGGAGGATGAGATTTAAAACAAAAAAAATTGAGTCAACTTGGGTCAACTTGTCAAACCTGCAACTCGGGTCATGAGATCGGGATAACTTCATAAAAAGCAAAAAATAATAATCATGAAGCCCAATTAAAAAAATATTCAATTAATAAGGACCTAAATAATAAACAAAGTCAATTTGGGTTAACTTGTCAAACTCGCGACTCTGGTAACGAGATTAGGACAACCCTTATAGAAAAAAATAAAAACAAATTGCAAAGTTCAATTTCCAAACAACTTAATGTTGAAGCATGAAATTGGAAAAAAATCAATTAAAAAAATTGCTTAAAAAAACAACTCAAGTCAACCCCTGGTTAACTTGTTAAACTCGTGACCTGTGTTATGACATCGAGATAAATTCATAGAAAAATTAAAAAAAATAAAGCCCCACCTCCAATATATCTAATGTTGAAGGTTGAAATCGAGGAGCAAAGGAAGTTAAATCCATGAGATCAGTACATAACTCAACATAAAAAAAATTAAAAAAAATTATAAAGCACAATTCCCAAAACAATCTAATATTAAAGGATAAAATTGAAAAAAAAAACTAAATAAATAAAAAGATTGGGTTGTTGAAGGGTAAAATTAAAAAACAGAAAAAAACTATTATAATTAATAGTGTCTTCTGAGTGTGGCTATAATACTGTAATCACATCCTTTTAGTGTTTTTTAAAGAAGAAAAAGAAGAACGGGCTCATATTCCGAAGCGAAAGAAAGAAAGAACGAGGCACCAGAAACACATTAAAACTTCGATCAACATAGCAATATCAAAAAGATCTTGACAAGATAAATTCAACAACATTAAAAAAAGTCATCATTGAATCTAAAGGCAAGCCACGTACGCTACCCAAAGGCAGCAAGCGTGCCTCATATGCTAGATATTTTTTCTTCTTATCCATTTCAGTCCCTCATTCTAGTGCAGTTCTCTAATTCAGTATCCTAATTTATTTGACCAAATAGCATGATAGAAAAGAAGGGAAAAAGAAAGGAATAAGGGAGAAAATACTAAGCTCGTATGTTGTGTAACCATATTTATCAGTACAATAACTGCTCAAACATTAGCACACATCTCAAGGTAGAATTGTGACCTTTGATAAATTTGATACGATGTTGGACTAACTAATGCTTACATATGAGTTGTCAATATAGCGCTACCTTTCCTAGCAATGATTATTTCTCACCCACAAGTTATCTTAAAAGGTACATTTTTACTAACCCCTCCATTAATGACACAACAAGGCACCACAATCAATAACAAACATTAACCTTTCAACCAATGACACGGGGAGACACAACAACAAATTACTCAACTTTTCAAGTTATCAACAGGGAAAAATAATTATTTTTAATCATTACTCCACTCTTCATAAGGTCAGCTGACATGAATGAGGTCTATAAATACCTCGGATCACCATATATAAAGGGATTGAAACTATTAAATAAATTTCGAATAGTTTATCCAACAATACCAAATAATCATACACTCCCTATGTTCTTCATTCTCTCTCTCTCTCTCTCTCTCTCTCTCTCTCTCTCTCTCTCGTACGTTATTTATAACCTTATATTTACCGACTTAAGCATGTGAGGGTCTTCTATTTTGATAGAGAACTAGTTATACAGGAAAAACCAAGCCTAAAAATAAACGCTTATGTTCAAGCCCAATCATCTCAACCTTAAAAGAAGTCGTGGAAAGCCCAATCCAGTCTTAAGTTTTTACAATTTCATTAATAGTATTTATATAATAATGATATTTTTAGTTGTATTGTATAATAATAATAATAATCATATAATATAACAAAAAATATCATTTTTTATTTTTCATTACATTGCATTTGTCTAAAATCATTGTGGGTGGTGCTATTTTGCAAATTAAATCAATCACCCATTCAATGTCGAGAAATTATTTGATACAATGATGAATATTTAAAAGCATATCAAAACAAATTATTAATAAAAAAATCTTAATCAATACAACATAGAATGATGAAATTAAAATGAAAAAAAAATCAATAACTAAAGAAAACATAAAAGATGAAGGACTAGACTTGAAAGCACATTTTGTTATGTGTATATATATATATATATAAAAGGTAGCTCTTTTGTATGTTTTTCAATCTTGCTCCCTTGGTTTTAAATTTTTTCAAAATAACAAAATCATTTTTTTTTTGTGAAATCAAGCACTAATTTGATGTTAGAATTTTTTTAAATATTGTGATAACCATATAAAAGATAAATTAAAATAAATTATCAACTCAAAATACCAACAAACAAGCAATCCAATTATTAAATTGACAATAAAAAAATCAATAATTGAAAGGAAAAAAGAATGAAATATTATAGGTTACTATTGTAATTCAATATAATATGCTTAGGTGAACGATGATTTCCTACACTCTTTAGTTTTTTTTCTTAATTTTTTTTTTTATTAATATGGGTGTCCGACTCAGCTTGCATGCACATCGACTAATTCCACGAGCCCTGAAGTTAACGACCGTGTAAGTCTCCAGTGACCCTAAAAGGACTCGAACTTGTGACTATTAGAAAGCAAACTTAAGACCTGACCAATTGAGTTAACCATTAACAATTTTTTTTTAAATTTCTTGATCTTAATGGTGATAGCTAGCGTAAGAAAGCATTAAGGGAAATGGGCGGATGTAATGATGACTACTGTAACTGAAGGTGTCTCTACAATCACATTCTTGTCTTGTTATTTTATAATGTGTTTAATTACCGAACCTATCATGATTTCTATCTTGTAATATAAGTAATTAAGTTAGTGACACGTTTTTGTTTTCGTGCTAATTAAGCTGGCAAAATGAGAAAAAAGGCAGTTGATAACAACTGGAAACGCAAACCGTTTTTCTTTTTTCACTGATTTTTCACTTCCTAGCTAGTTCCCGTTTCCCACTGGGATGATAATTCTATCTGCCTCAATGAAGGTCTAGCTCTGTTATCTGGATGAAGGCTCGCATGAAAGGTAATTTTGTCTTTATAAAATTTGTATTGTTTTTCTTTCCAAATATTATCTAAATTAACTGTCATAAAGGTCAGGAGGAGTTCGCCGAAGAGAAATACCAGAAATCTATATGCAAAAACATGCACTGTCATCCCTAATTTCTCATGCTCAAACACCTCCTTCTAGCTCCAATAATCGTTAAATAAGACGCACAATACCTTCGTTCCTTGTGCATTTCATGCTCTTTTTATTTTATCAAAATTAGACAGAAAAACAAATCTTCTGATCGTGATCTGAGGGAATATCTGATTGTAATTTAAACCAATTAATTAACGGTGTTTTTCCGCCATGATTCTTTCTCAAGATTAGTGGGTGTTCCTTAGCGCTTGCTCTTGTTACTCGTGAGTCTACTTCACTTGTCTTGTATCGGTGATGGCAGCTGGATTCTTTTCTCTGTAGAGCATGGCGGTCTCCTTTTCTGGTAAAGACAAATTAAGGTGTGAACCTGTCAACAAACTCAAGGACTCAGCTCCCTCGATCGACTCATTCTATGAACCAAAAAACCCTAGTTGATGTCAGCTCGCCCACATCAATTAAAAGATAAAAAAGAACAACTCAAAACGCGCCAGCAATCGAATGATATTCTTACCTTGTTGTTATCTCCAAGTATATCTTCAAATATGCATGTGTCACGTCATATACCTTCAAATATATAAAAGTAAATTTGAAGGTCAGATTCTAAAATTAATTTTTTAGAGATCACTAGGAATCCCACAAACTTCAGAATCATTAAAGATTTACATGATCGTTAATTTTAGAACCCGTGGAATTAATTGAGATACGCGTAAACTGACCCGAATACTCATATTAATCAATATATATATATATATATATATATATATATATATATAAAAGAAAGTGAAAAATCATAATTAATGTTTCTCAATATATGAATATGTTCACACTCATTATATGTTATGAAAAGCAAAGGTGGTTAACTGATTGTGTTTTATTAATTAAATTCAAATTTTGGTGGCTAATGATTACATTGGAGACTCGTGAACCGTTAACCATGATTAGAATATGAGGTGAATAAAAATATAATAGTTTTTTTTTAAAAAAATATTTTTTATTTAGGAATATATTAAAATAATATTTATTTTTAAAAAAATTATTTTTAATATTAACATATCAAAATAATCTAAAAATATTAAAAAATAATAATTTAAAACAAATAAAAAAATAATTTTTTTTTCAAAAACACTTTAAAAAAAAGCCATAAATTACAAATTGAAAAATAAAAGTTTGGATGCCGT
>Ga0307515_10001925_pt1 | contig 46065 bp, 41 predicted proteins | sample 17_EM_MG_FD_194513 | JGI IMG/M metagenome (GOLD analysis project Ga0307515, IMG submission 194513) | Populus trichocarpa ectomycorrhiza microbial communities from riparian zone in the Pacific Northwest, United States - 17_EM | ecosystem: Host-associated > Plants > Roots > Unclassified | place... | reverse complement strand
TAATGCATGCCATATTATGATGTAGCGAATATTGTGACTGTAACAAAGATGAATATGATAAGACGAAATGCCTTGTGGTTATGTAAGAACCACTGCTGTGAGAATACGGCATCAAGTCTCCCGCAGATCTGCGCAGAGGTCTCAGGAGCTCCAAAATTTGACTATCCTAGATGGAGCATCCTGAATGCACCTCCATAACTGCAGCTGCTTTCAGGAGCACCTGAGAATGCTCTTGCAGAGTCTGAGAGCACTTTGCTTAGCTCCAGGTGGGTCTGGGAGCGTCTGGAAGTACTTAGAAGCACTGGTGAGGTCGCCCGGAGTGTCTGGGAGGATTGCGTGTGGCTTCCGGACCGAATTACATTTTGCTGATGTCAGTGAAGACCTGCAACCCGAGGTTTCTTCCTCGTCACGTTCTGTATCCACACATCCTCAGGAACAGTCAATGAAGCATTGGGGCGATGCGGTACATACTAACGTGGTCGAAGTTCCTCATCTTAGTCAGGTTCTCATTGATCCTATTGCGTGTTGGTGAAGGACAAACTCTGTGGACTTGTCCCATGCTGCCTGGAGTTTCTGTCCATGGAGGATAGTCTTCTCTGCCATGTACCAATTTCAAGGCAGCCTTTTTAATGCCAGATCACTGATTTGAGTAATGCAATGATCGATTAGAAGATCCCATTGCTCTGAGTCAGCGCCTGGTTCCTTGCTGATGCTCATGGACTGGGCAATCTCCAAGATGTGCTCCCTCACTTTATTATCTTTCCATTATGTTGTCAAGCTACCCATCTCCCACTGAATCCGCATGGTATCTAATGCCCTTTGGCTGGCTCCATCTCTGGAGTTCTCAGCGCGGCTGCAGACCTGTTGAGTCGGCGTCTGGATTGTATTAGCATCCGCATTGACCGATTTTGGCAACCAGAAGGCATCACATTACACTTGAGGTTCTCAATGGTGGTCAATGATTGAGTGGTTGATATCAAATCCGCTATACTGTGAACAAATGTCAGCAGTGTTGAATACATCATCAAGGGTTACGCAATGTGGTAGCAGAGGTGAGGAGGGTGTCTCGAAGGATCTGGAGATTTCAAGTAAGGTGGGCAGGTGAGGTGAATATAGATGAGGGCTTGGTGGGGTTATCTTGATCCGGCGACATCATCTTGGCTGCTATTCAGCTAGGAATCAATTTGCTTAGCATCATCTCAGCGCTCTGTGTCAACTGAACGCTTAAATTTGTCATCAAGACATATAACAGCATGCTCTGAAGCAATATCTCACTAGTTGGTCCAACCTCTGGTTCTGGTACCCCGAGATGACGTCACTGGGTCGGTACCTACAGAGAATGCACGGTTCGTGTATACTTAGCTCTTAACACAAAATGACAACCATAAATCACGCAATGGGCAGAGGAGGGGGTAGTATGGGCGCAAAGCAATTGCCGCGACATGCCGAATGCTGATGCGGTATGATTATTGAGTTGTAAGTGATGTTACAAATCAGGGAGCAATCAAACACTCTGCAAACATGTGAACGAGGATGAGACAAATCCTAAACGAGTGGTAGGATTCCATTTTAGAACAAGTAGTAAATAGAGGTGAGGTTTCTTGTGAGGACCACCCGGCCTACGGAGGTGTAAGTAGTGCAAAAGCTGTCAAGATTGTTCGGAATGTCGTTGCAACATTTCATTTTCGTAACGAATCATCGATATTCGTCAACAGTGTCTTTACTACTTGAGGCTTTCCTCCTAAATCAGTGGGTACCTCACTCACCTCCTTTGCAATCGCCAGGATAGGATGGCATGGATTTCAGCCAAATAGCTGCGAGATGATGGTTCTGCGATCTAGCACGATAGAGTTCTACTTCTATTCTTCGATGAACCGCATCCCAACATATACCCTCACCCTTCCGACGATGATTCCAGTGATGTAGAAACCGACACAGACCATTTGTGTATCGATCCAGAGCAACCTCCGGTTTGGACAAGTATTTATGGTACTCCACCCTTCGACAACCATCTAGCTGGCAAGCCTATTAGTAACAAATATTTGTATATCTGCAATGATGAAATTGATCCATGGTTAGTGTTTGCTCTCGAGGAGGAGTATCGATTAGAGAGCAGGCTCGTCAAGCACAACATGAGACGAGCTGCTATCGACAATCTTTCCAAGAACCCTACAATGGCAACTGTCACCAACTACACTTTGTCCCACAATGTATGCAAAAGGTTGGACGAAATGTCCAACATGACGGGCATGAACTCTTGGACATCAGGGAAAGTGCATCAGCAAAAACTAAATCTCCTGCATTAAATGTATTTAGTTTATTGTACCCACAAACTCAAAAAAATGAAATCAAGGTTTCCCGGAAATATGGCTAGTGTTAGCATCGGTTCCATTTTGGGACCGTTTCTGCTATAGTGGGTCGAAGAAATCCCGGAACCGGCCTGTTTGGTTCTGGTTTTTGTCAAATAGTTCCCTCGATTAAGTCCACCAATATTGATCAGAGCATTCAGAGCTTGGTATGTGAATTATGCAGCTTTGCATGGCACATCTTCTGGTGGTCTCCGATTTTCAATATCTTCAAATCTCAGCAAGCGGCTTCCAAAATACTGTGATTTTGCGCCCAAAAACCATGTTTTTGCACCATTGCTTGCCGAGTTTTGAAGATATTGAATATCGGAGACCACCAAAAGATGCGCCATGCAAAGCTGCATAATTCACTTACAAAGCTCTAAATTCTCTAATCAATATTGGTGGACTTAATTGGGCATTTCGCTTAAAAAATCGTCGATTGTTGATGTGGTAAGGCCGTTGCCACGCAGACCTATAAACCCAGCCTGTTCCAAATATGGAACCGTTGTTCACACAAAATATGGCATTGCTTTACTGTTCGAGAGTGTTCTTTGAGTCCTCGCAATGCTGTTTTCAAGCGTCACGACCAGTGTATGCAAGCTTGCAAATGTGACAACGAGCACTTGACGAAAGGTTCAAACTGCCTTTGGCATTATCACAAATCATCTCTTGGTATACTCCTAGGTCGCCCAATTCGATTAGTCTTCGCGATGATGATGGTACTAGCTCGATACGTTCAAAGAAGTGTGTAGTTCTTGTTTTTAAAGACCCTCATGGCTTAATTTGACCAATGACAGTTACGATGCAGAAGTGGTTCATGATATTCAATTTGTTGATACGAGATCGTCAGTATCTTGTAGTTCGTCGCGGGACGCTTACGCATCGTCGCAATTATGATTTCACACATTTGGGATCAGACTTCAGTAAACCATCAGTTCTATTATATATACTACTATTATGATATAACGACGAAACCTAGAATAAAATAGCACACCAAGGAAATCCTGAATCCGATCACTGACACCATTCCCAACCTCCAAGCCAGATCGCACCCTCTACAATCGTACTTCCATCGACTCATCCCGTATTCTCAACGCTGGTCATGTTGGTGATGTCGTTGCTGTTGCTGTTGCTGTTGCTGTAGGGGACAGGCAGGCTGCTGCTGGCGATGGCAGGCAGAACAGCTGAGATTCGCATACGAGCTTCGGTAGCGGCAACAAAGCTGCTGAGACAATTGAAAGAATTGTCGGCCTGCTCTATCAGCTCCTCCGGGACATAATCAAGGAAGCCCTCATCAAAGCTGCCCTGATTGTTGTGAGGTTAGACCATTGCTGGGTCTGTACCAGTTGAGTGGATATTTCGGCGGATCATGCTCAGGATATTGTGTATCTCTTTGGCTTGAACGTCTGGCAAGGAAGAACAAAAATCTGCATCGAGACGACGAAATACATCTGTGCATGCATTTGTAACCGCGTGACTAATGTTTGTTGTAACGCAATTACATGGTGCTCCACCTCCTGGACCGAACTCTGGTGGGACCCTAAACTCGCCTGTTGTCCAGACCGACAGACAATGGTGGATGGCCATTTAGGGTAAGGGAAATGATTGTCGGGTTGATTTGATCAATCAATGATCTATCTTTCATTCCCATTTATTGTATGACATAGAAGTAAGTCTGGTGAATAAGATCCACAATTTCAGTCACTGCAAATCGGAACTTGCACACCCAAATTGATCTTCAAGACAACGATTAAACAAGAATGGAACTTTGAACATACCTCACCAACGTTTGTGGGGCATGTAAACCTGTCCTTGGCCAAGAGCCAGGCTAGCAGTTTCCGGATCTCTGTAGGCAACTGTGTTCGAAATCCATGAATAGAGTCCACTGACGTTTTGCAGCGGTATACCATTGCTGCACAGGAGCAAGTAATCTTTGCGAGAGCCTGATGCACGATGTCAGTGATGAAAACAATCGTTGAGATAATTCATTTAACACTGACATGTAGGCACATGGAGGGTCTGAGTTTCTCTGGGCTGGATCAATCCTGTCAATGTCCTCATAGCAACAACTATGACTCTGGGCTGTTTTCACTGCATTCGTGGCAAAGGGATTCACAAACATTGCATAATTGATAGGTATAGGATTCACATGTGCCATGTCCATCACCAGAACGCCTGAAAGGGTTTTCTGGGCGTTGTGTTCTGCGCCGACGATGAGGCCTGTCACGTGCTCAACAAAGGGCCCATATCACCACAGATTTCCAGCTTTCCATGCAACCCATTGCTCACCGGCTTCGTTTGAATCCTTCCTCTAGTAAGTATATTCACTAGCAGGTGGATTCAATCATTCAAACGCTTAATTGGATACCTTCTTGGATGCCAGCGGTGCAGGCTCCCGTTCATCCACCTCCTCCGAGACAATATAGACCTCCCGACGCTGAGACTGTAGGGATTTCGCCGACAAAGCAGTAGATGGAGCTGCTGCGACTCGTGTTCGAAGTGTTGAAGCGAAGGAATCTCTTCCTGGTGGCTCGCCCATTGCTTTCCTGGATGGTTGCGAAACATGCTTGTCGTTGGATTCTGAAATGTCATTTGGACGATCATTGAAATTGTGGGGAATCGTGCCGAGATCGCCATCGAGATCCTCATCGTGGAAAGATTGTCTGCTTCTCCTCGTGCTGGAAGAAAGAGGAGGAGGAGAAGTATGGCGCTTTGTTGTAATGATTTAAAAAGGCGGCGAGTGATAAGTACAAAAAATTAAAGGAGTGACTATAGGAAATGTGAATGAATGTAGAGTAAATGAATTAAAGTGTTGTGTGAAGGAAAGAAAGCGTTGATATGATTAAAAGCATTGTCGTGATGTGTCTTTTTATCCAGTCGACAATTCAAGTATCTTGGCTTGTCCCGCCACCCACACTTCCATCTCCTTGGATGGACGGGAACTCGGAACTAAGAATGGCAGGTGAAAAGCATGCCACAGGGTCATTGATTGGTTTCCTTTGACGAAAATTGTTATCGAAACAAGCTAAGAAGCGTTCGCATTTCACCAATCATTCAGGCTAACTTCCGCTGGGTAAAGATTCTGAACTACGAATTACATGATAGCCATACACGGAGTCCTATCGCTGCCACTATGCCATTCCCAAAAATAATTGTCTCAACGATCAATCCCAACATCGTGAACTCTCAACACAGCCCTTCATACATGAATATGAATGATGTAATAATACAATAAACAAAATACCAAAAAGAGACCCAAAACCTCACCAAAAAAATCCAAATTATCACCCATCCGTCCACCCTCCAAAGTGCCAAAAAAATACCCACCCACATTGCGAATCCTTGAACAACTGTCCAGCCTGTGCATTCCATCCTCACAACGACTAATTTGCGGCTGGGTGGCTGCTTGTACGCTCCATATTGGCCAAAGAGCCTGCAGCGGGAGGATTCACAATGTTATTGTGCTCACGTAGCCAAGCCACATCCTCATCAGCAACATCGCTTTGCTTGTAAACAGTAAAGAGACCAAGAGCACGGTTTCGGATGACTTCAAGGTCTCCCTGCTGTCTGATAATCCTCTTTTGAAGCTTCTGTTCAAACTTTTGGAAGCCTGTTTTCGATGTCGGGAAGCTTCTTGGGGCTGGGCGCTGCATCACACCATTATCATCCGATTCCTCCCCGGTATCGTCGATCATATTCTCAGCTGGCGGTGGGAGGATGTCATCCAGAGGAAGGTAGCTGCGGTCACCACGCATAGGCGTCTGGGCACCATCTGTGCCGTCGGCTGGTTGGCCACCATACACGACGCAACAAAGCCTTGGGTTGCTTACTTTCGTTGCCGCCATTACCCATCCGGCAGCAGTATTGTTATCCAAGCTTGGGGCAATATCACGGGCGTACGGTTCACCATCTCCATTAGGTTCGTCCAGACTGCCGCAAAGGTCTTGGCTTTACCAGCTGGGGTCTCGCAAGTCCGGCAATTGCAGCAGTGACGATTGATAATATGGTTGTATCAACGATTGATGTAACTATCGGAAGTATCGATTGATCATCCCTAGGCCAGTGCCATGAGAAGAGCTGAGTATTGTTTCCACCCACCCTCTTCCCAGCAATGTCGGGATCCACATATGCAATGGTAAAGCAAAATGGCTTGACAAGGAAATCGTTCGATGGGTCGCAACGCACCTTTATCTGGGAAGACCTGTCACCCGATGTTGCTTCCTTGGCCTCTTCAGTATCTACACATCATCAGGAAGAGCAAAAGAAGCATCGAGGCGATGAAATACATACCAACGTGCATGAGTTTCCTTTTCTTAGTTGGGGTTTCTTCGAGCTGATTGTTCCATCGGCGAAGGCCAACCTGCGCCAACTCGTCCAGTGCTGCCTTGAGTTTCCGACCATCAGGGTTAGTCTTGTCTGCCATGTACCATTTCCAAAGCGGCCATTTAGACTCCAGTTCACTGATTCGAGTAATGCAACAATCGGTTAGGAGATCCCATTGCTCGGGGCCGGCGCCTTGCTTGTTGATGAAGCTCATGGACTGGGCAATCTCCCAGATGCGCTCCCTCACTTTATTATCGATCCGTTGTGTTGTCAAGCCACCCTCATCCTGCCAAATCCCCATCATTTCTGCTGCCCATTGGCTGACTCCAACACTGGCGTTCTCGGCCCAGACACGGACTTGAAGAGACGGCAACTGAAGTGTAGTAGCATCTGCAATGTCTGATTTCGACAACCAGAAGGCTTCACATTACATTTTATGTTCTCAATGGTGGTCAATGAGTGAGTGGTGGATATCGAATGGTTGTCACTCTAAACAAGCGTTGGCAGTGTTGAATATATCGTCAAGGGTGATGCGATGCTGTGGCAGAGGTGAGGAGGGTGTGTCGAAGGTTCTGGAGATTGAAAGTATGGTGGGCAGGCAAGGCGAATATATATATGGGCTTGGAGGGTTTCCTTGATCTGACGACATCATCTTGGCTGCAATTCCACTAGGAGGCAATGTGCTTAGCATCATCTAAGCGCCCTGATTCGTCGACTGAACGCTGAAGTTCATCATAAAGACAAATAAAAGCATGCTCTGCAGTCATATCTCACTCGTTTGTCCTTACTCCAGTTCTTGTACCCCGCGATGACATCGCTGAGTTGGTATCTACGGAGAATGCATGGTTCATGTAAGGTTCAAACTTAACAAAAAGTGACAACCATAAATCTGGCAATAGGTGTATGAGGGTATTGTGAGGCTGCAAAACCATCACTGTGACGAGCTGAATGCAGCTGTGGTATGCTTTTCGAGATCCATAGGATGTTGAAATTGAGAGAGTGAGTAAACACTTTGCAAACGGGTAAAGGAGGATGAGAGAAATCCTACGTGAGTGGTAGGACCCCATTTTGGAAAAGATACACTGCATTGCGGCTTGATCCTAGCACAGCCGGCTTGTGATGTTGTGAGTAGGTAAAAGACCATCGAGATGCTTCTTGACATTGTTGCGACAGTTCCTTTTGCTCACGAAACATGGATCCTGCTCAACAGTCTCTTTACTGCATGAAGACGTACACCTACATCCGCACTTACATCACTTACCTCCGTTGCAACCACAAAGACAGGATAGCGTATGTATCAGCTGAACAACTTCCAGATGATGGTGTTGCGATCGAGCACGATAGTATTCTACTTCCATTCGTTCATGATCTGCATCACGACCCGTTTCCGCACGCTTCTGACAATGTTTCCAGAGATACAAGCTGACCGCGAGATTGCGTGTATTGATCCAGAGCAATCTCCAGTTTGAACACGTATTTGTGGTACTCCACACTTGGACGTCCGTCTGGCCGGCAAGCCTATTAGTAACGAGTGTTTCGATATCTTCAACAATGAAATTGATCTATGGTCACGGTATTCTTGCGAGGAGGAGTATCGATCAGCGCACTGGTGCGTCAAGCACAACTTAAGCAGATCTGCTGTCAACGAGCTTTTCAGGAACCCTACAATGAGAACAATCAGCAACTTCACTTCATCCCACACATTATTCAAAAGGTGGAACGAAATGTCCTACGCAATGGGCATCGACTGTTGGAAATCCGGCAAAGTGTGTTAGAATCGTTTGGCCGATTCAAACAACCTTCACGACAATGATTACACACGTTTCCTTTACCGCAATCCTGTTGAATGCATTGAGTTGCTCATGCAAACAGGCTTATTTCAGCGATTATATGTCGTATGCTCCAGCAAAGGAATTCAATGATGCTGAGGAATGTATCTACTCAGAGGTGAAATCAAGCGACTGGTGGTGGAATGACCAGGTATGTTACTTGAATTTCGTCATAGCTACAATGATTTTGACTGCGTCATTAGCTACGGCGGCCGCTTGGAGCTATGAATGTCCCCAGATTCGGCAGTTCAGACCAGACACATCTTACAAACCATTCTGGTGACAAGAAGGAATGGCCAGTAAATTTGAGTCTCGGAAACATCAACTCGACGATTAGATCAAACCCTTCAAATCTTGCAAGCATCCTTGATGCCCGTCTTCCTGTTCCTCCGAAATATCACTGTAATGGACATGGGAAAACAACTGCCATGTAGGAACAACAAATCCACGATCTAGAGGTTTTATGCAAGGTCTTCGAGCTTGTTTTTTGTCCTCTCGACGCGCTTTTCAACACTGGAAAGCTTATGCTGTGTACGGACGGTTGGATGTGGCAATGTTATCCTGTCATTTGTGCATGGATGGCTGACTACTTCGAAAACATTCACTTGCATTCAATTAAGCAGCCCCATTGCCCTGTATGTGAAGAACCGAAATTGTCATTTGGAGAAGGGAATTCATCATCGTGGCGATTGCGAGACTATCGGCTATACTTCAAAATCATGATACTCGCGACTCAGGGAGATGAGACGGAGAGCTAGGTAGCACGGCAATATCTGCAAGATGGAGCAGTAGGGACCTCAGAATGCGTCTTCTGGAACATGGAATGCATCTCTCCGAGGACTATTATCATACCTAATATTCTTCATACCATCTATCCCGGTATGCTTAAACATTTGATGGACTGGGTAACGTCTTTCCTTGAACAACATTCCAGGATCAACAACATCAACAAGCTCTGGGAGATGATGCCTCCTTATCCTAGCTTCGCTCGATTCAACAAGCCATATAGCCAGGTGACGCAATGGGGTAGTAAGGAGATGAAAGCACTTGGGCCTGTGATTGTTCCAGTTTTCGCAGCGACTCTTTTGAACCCTTCAATCAGCCAAAGGATTCCCTTCACAGACTCCCTGTTGCGCGTCAAGAACTTAGTGTATTTTCAACTTATGGCACAGTACCGGTACCATACTGAGGCCATGATCGAGTACATGGGGAATTATCTGGAGGAGTTTCATCATCACAAAGATGTTTTCAGTCGATTCCGTGCCAGTAAATCTACAAAGATGGTCCCAGAAGCCATCAAAACGCAGCTTACATTGGACAAACAGGAGGAACGGGACAGTGACCACGCTTGGAATTATCTTTCTGCAGCTGGAATGCGTCGTCGCGTTGATCAAGATATAATGCAGATCGAGTCAGAAATTGCACAACATCTTGTCGATGAATCGGATTTCAACTTTGTGAAGATGCATCTCCTGGACCGCTTCCCTGACCATATTCTCCAGCTTGGCAAGCTCTCGAATGTAAGCTCTGAACTCCCAGAAAAAGCGATGATGGATCTTACACAAAGGTACCAACAATCGAATCGTCAGCATGCCGCCTACCAGATTTTGCGAACGAAAGCCCGAAAGGAGGTGTTTCAGTATCGAGAGCTGAATGCAAATGTGGCAAAACAACGTTGCGACGATGATACGCCTCTAACCAAAGTGCCTATCAAGGGAATAATGAAAAACCCGCAACCAGAAATCAAGACACTTGATGACTTGGCCAAGTGGTGTGCAATGCCAAAAGGGGAGCTACAGAATCACATTGCCTGGTGTTCCAAGGGATGTGCCGACTTCACAGACTACGTCGATCACGATCAGTATTTCAGTCGTCTCAACCATGCAAAATTCATTTGGCACAATGCAGTAGCAATTCCGGTGACGTCTTTTCAATGCGATGAGCAAGCAGTTCATATGGTTCGTTGCACTGAGTCCACAAGGTGGAGACAGCATAACCCACCAAGAAATGATACAGTGCTCCTCTGGATGGGAACGAGTCCGGATAGCCACTTTAAGTTGACTACAGGAGGAATTCCCACACGTTTGAAGTGGCTTTTCGTCGTCGAGGATGCTGAACCGAGCATTACGGGGCTTCTTCGCTTGGTTCAGACATTTGCAACAGGGCCGATACGTCGGACGGCTGGTATGGTGATTGTCGAGGAGAGGCATCAACCTCCGATGCAACTCTTCCACGATGGAAGCTACCATCGTAAGCCTCTTGTTGGAGTCGGTACCACATATATCATACCTATAAGCGTGACCCAAGGAGCTGTACACCTTCTTCCGCTGACGCCTCAGCCAGATAGCTTGTGGTGGTACTTGAGCAACACGATTGACTTGAATGCTTTCAATGTGTCTTACATGTAGATTATTCGACTCAATGCTTGAAGTAATGTTGCAGCGATGTATAGAAATCTGATGTGTTTCCTCTGGGTGTCTTAATTTTTGTAATGGGAGTTGTGCAAGCTTGTGTATAATCGATGTCTCGAGGGATTAAATAGTCAAGAATATTCTTGAAATTCATGGAACAGTTCAGAAAACCGTCGAAACCATTAAAATCTAGAAGACCAATGTGAAAAAAACATGCGCGATAAATTATCTTATCTGACTAAACACGGTTTGAGATGTCACGATGACGCGATCACATTATTGAACGCTTCGAAGCATGGTGGAAGGTTGCAAATAAGTTGCTCGGATTATTTATGGAGAATGTGGAGAAGGATAGGTTGGTGGGGTCCATTTTCGGAAACCAATTTCACTTTTTGCTGATGTGTGTTGAAATTGTTTAGCTGAGTAACACATCCTTCACGACGATGATTACACACATTTCATCTACAACAATGCTGTTGAATGCAGTGAGTTCCTCATGTAACAGCCTGCGTTCAGGGAACATATGTTGTATGCTCAAGCAAGGGAATTCCATGAATTTGAGGAATGTCTCTACTGAGAGGTGAAATCAAACAGCTGGTGGTGAAATGAAAATGTACATTATTTGAATTTCATCATAGCTACAATGATGTTGACCACATCGATAGCTACAGCGGCCGCTTGGAGCTACAATTGTCCCTTTATTAGGCAGTTCAAACCAGACTCATCTTAAAGACCATTTGGGCAATAAACAGGAATGGCCTGTATGTTGTTTTCTCGGAAACACCGACTCGACGATTAGATCAAAGCCTTCGAATGTTGCAACGATCCTTTTTGCCCTTCTTCCCATTCCTCTGAAGTGTCACTGTACAGGATATGTACACCCAACTGGCGTAAAGCAACAACAAATCCACAATCGAGAGGTTTTAAGAACTGCCTTCGAGCTGATATATTTTCCTCTTGATGTGGTTTTCAAAACTCAATAGCTTATGCTTTGTGCGGATGGTCGGATGCGGCAATGTTATCCTCTCATCTTTGCATGGATGGGTGATTATTTCAAAAACATTCTGCAGCACTTGATCAAGTAGCCCCATCGCCAAGTGTGTGAAGCACCGAAATTACCTTTTACATAAGGGAACTCATTGTCGTGGCAATTGACAGACTATTGGCTATGCTTCCAAAAGTTGATACTCACGACTCACAGAGATGAGAAGGAGAGTCTGGAAGCAAGATAATATCTGGAAGATTGAGCGTTTGCAACCTCAGAAGGCGTCTTCTGGAATATATACTGCATCTCCCCCACGACGCTTATTGTACCTGGCATTGTTCACACTGAATATCTGGGTCTGCTAATGCATTTGATGGACTGGTTAGGGTCTGTTCTTGAGCATCATTGCAGGTATGACAAGTTCAACGGGCTCTGCGAGATGAAGTCTCCATATCCTAGCTTTGCTCGATTCAACAAGCCATATAGCCAGGTGACGCAATGGAGTGATAAAGAGATGGAAGCACTTGGGCACGTGATTGTTCCAGTTTTTGGGGTGACTATTTTGAACCCTTTTGCGAGCCAAAGGATTCCCTTCACAGAAGCCCTGCTGTGTGCCAAGAAGCTAGAACATTTTCATCTTATGGCACAGTACCAGTACCATACTGAAACGACGATTGAGTACATGGAGAATTATCTGGAGAAACTTCTTTGTCACAGGGAAGTTTTCAGTCGATGCCGCGCCAGTAAATCTACATCGAAGGTCTTGGAACCCTTCAAAAGCAGCTTACTTTGGACAACCAGGAGGAATGGGGGAGTGATCCCCCTTGGAACAACCTTTCGCTGCCTGCAAAGCATTGTTGCATTGAGAAAGATAAGATGCTGTTTGAGTCAGAAATCGCTGAACATCCTGTGGATGAATCGGATTTCCACTCTGTGAAGCTGGATCTCCTGAACCACCACTCTGACCATATCTGCCAGCTTGGCCACCTCGTAAATGCAGGCACTGATCTCCCAGAATGAGCAATGAAGGATGTTGAACAAGCATACCAACAATCGAATTGTCTTCAGGCCGCCTTCCTGATTGTGCAAAAGAATGCCGCAAAGGGATTGTTTCAGTATGGGAAGCAGATTGACGACGCTGCGAAGCAACGTCACCACAATGAAATGCCTCTAAACATAGCACCTAACAAGCGAAAGATGAACAATCCGCGACCAGAAATCAGGACACTTGATGACTCCGCCAATTGGTGTGCAATGCCAACAGGGGACCTGCAGAATCACATTGCTTGGTGTTTCGAGAGATTTGCCGACTTCACAGACTATGTCCATTATGAAGAGTATATCAGCTGTCTCAACAATGCAAAATACATTCGGTTCAATGCAGTAGCAATTCTGGTGACTTCTTTCTAACGCAACTAGCAGGCAGTGCTTATGGTCCATTGCACTGGGTCCACAAGGTGGAGAAAGCAAAAGCCTCCAAGAAATGATACAGTGCGTCTCTGGATGGGGACAAGTCTGGATTGCCACTTTAAGTTGACTGCTCCATGCATTACCCCATGTTTGGAGTCTCTTTTCGTGGCTGAGGATGCTGAATCGAGTGTTAAAGGGCTTCTGACCCTGGTTCTGACACCTGCAACAGGGCCGATATGTCATACTGCTGGTATGGTGATTGCTGATGACAGACATCAACCTCCGATGCAAACCTTGGAAGGAGCAAGCTACTGTCAGAAGCCTGTTTTCGGTATCGGAACCACCTATGTCATCCCAATAAGTGCTGTCCAAGGGGCTGTACACCTCCTTCCGCTGACGTCACAGCCAGATAGCTTGCAGTGGTACTTGAGCCATATGATCGACTTGAATGCTCACAATTTGTTTTACATGTATATTATTCGGTTTGATGCTTCAAGTAATTGTTGTAGTGATATATACAAATCTGATGAGTGTATACTCTGGGTGTCTTGATTTTTGGTATGGGAGTTGTGCAAGCTTGTGTATAACTGATGTCTCAAGGGATTAAATAGTTAGGAAAATTCTTGAAATCAATGGAACAGTTCAAAACACTGTTGAAACAATGAAAATCTAGAGGGCCAACATGAATGCTGCAAGTGCAGTGAATTAACCTAAAAGCCGAAACAAGTGTTTGGAATATCGCGATGATACAACCACGTCATCGAAAGCTTCAATGAATGGTGGAAGATTGCAAATAGGTCGCTTGGATCATTTGAGGAGAATGTGGAGAAGGATCAGTGCACGGGGTCCATTTTTGGAAACCAGTTTCGCTTTTAGCTGATGTCTCTTGCCAGTCTGTGAGTATTATCTTGCACTGGGAGAAAAGTCTTTGAACCCCAGCAGAGATTAGTGATATGAATCGCATACCAAGTGCCATTGATGACAGCTTTGGATACAGCTCACACTGGCACTGCCATAATATGATTGGGCTGCGGATGGATAGCTCAGTGCATCAGCGAAATGTAATTATGTCTCTGGGAGTGTCTGTGAGTTGTGAGACCAGAATTCCAGGGTGGTTGAATCCCAGAGTTGCCTGGACCGATGCAGTGGCCTTCAGGTGCACCTGGGAGCGCCTGGGAGCGCCTGGGAGCGCCGGTGACTTGTCTGGGTGCGCCGACAACAAGCCTGGGAGCACCTGGGAGCGGCTGCCACAAGCCTTGGAGCGCCGGCCACAAGCCTTGGAGCGCCGGCCACAAGCCTGAGAGCATGTCGAATCACAGTAGAGCAGTCTGGGAACACAACATCTTCTTTGGGAACACTGCTGGTGCGCCAGGAAATCATTGCTGCTACTTATTGTCGAACGATTTTTACAACTCGTGTATTCGGTTTGTATTCTCATCTATGTATCTATGTATCTATATAGCTACCCATCTACACACGGCAAATCTGGACTGGCTGCAGGCAGTGCTTGAGAGCAATTCGAGGCGCGCCTGAAAATGACGATCGAGTTAACACAGAGATACACTCCGAGGCCGTGATCGAGTGACTTTGGAGATGCACTTGAAGGCAGTAATCGACAGTAGTTTCAGAGACACTTGGAGGCCATGATCGAGTGAACTGATAGATGCAGTTCGGGAGTGTGATAGAGCGAGTTTGAACATACACGTGGAGGCCATAATCATGCAAACTTGGAGGCCGTAACCGAGCTAGTTGGGAGATACACTTGGAGTTCGTGATCGAGTGAACTTAGAGATGCACTCCAAGGCCATGATCAAGCAAGTTTGGAGATGTACTTGGTGTCTATGATCGAGCGAGTTTGGAGACCTTGGAGGTGGTGGATGGGAGGCACGCCGGGTGCTAATGAGACTCTATTCTTCAGTTAGTTGACTCATAACCATGGGAATGTGATGAGGTGACCATACCTTTGGGCTCTCATGGAGAGCTGGCTGGTGGCGGTTGATCTTGTAGGGAGGCACGCCGGAAGCAGGAGCTACATTCAGGGGTCCAATCGTAATTGCAAGAATGAAGGGAAGACAGACAAACTTGGGTGGATGCTGTACTCGGTGTATGCTGAGCTCGATGTACACTGTACTTGGTGATAACTAATGATCTTAGCATGGAGATAGCGGGAGATGACTTGACTTTGTGTTCTGCAATGATGGTAGAGTTGTGGACAAGAAAGAGAGATGGGGGATGAACATGGGAACAATACAGAGGATTCAAGTGGATATGAACAATCAAGGGTATGACTCGCCATATTGGGTTTAGAAGACCTCGTATCAGGGTTATTACTGGCTGGATCGGGAGTTGTACCTGCTGTTTTGGGAATAGTAAATTGACTCGCACAAGAAATTCTCTTAAGTCCCAGTTTCTCCTCATGATTTCCGAACTCATCTCCTGTCTCGTTCTCATCCTCAACTCTACCATCACCTGGGAACACAAAGTTAAGTCATCCCTCTCTATCTCTGGATGCCATGATCGTGAGTTGACACCGAGTACAGCATACACTGAGTACTGCATACACCGAGTACTCCACACGCTGAGTACTGCATACACCAAGTACTGCATCATCTCGAGATCCACTGTCTTGCCGCTCCCAGCCACTCTCTCATCTCTCGGCAGACCTTGTTGTACTCAATTCTCTACAATCCCACAATTACGAGTCAACAAATGAATAGAGTCTCAGCTCGCGTCGCACCTTCCTCCACATCTGCCGCCTCCGGATCGACCGCCTCCGGATATACCGCCTCCAAGTACCCTCCAATCTCGATCGATCATGGCCTCCAAGTGGATTTTCAAATCCGCTTGATCTCAGCATCGAATGGCATCTCCAAAACAGCTCGATCACAGCCTCGGAGTGCATCTCTAAGTTCACTCGATCATGGCGCCCAAGTGCATGTCCAAATTGACTCAATCACGGCCTCTGAGTTCATCTCTAAGTTCACTTGATCACGGCCTCCAAGTGTAGATCCAAACTCGTTCGATTCAGGCCTTCAAGTTCCCGCGATCATGGCCTCCTAGTGCATTTGCAATGTCGCTCGATTACGGTGTGGTGAAACGGCAGAGCTCTCTTGGCATACGAAGGGAGTTGGTGAGGAAGAGACATTCTGACTCGAGCTGCGTAGGAAGAGAGTGAGAGTATATGAAGGGGTACCCGACCAGGAGGAACCTCACAAATTGCTTGGATCTATCAATGCTCAGCAAAAGTGCATGGGCCCAAGAGCTGGGAATGATAGACTGCGTATTTCGTATAATGAGATGATATCTATTTATTTCCCATTGCTCAGTCCATATCCGTTATCCCTGTATCTCCATACGCCGCCGACCCCCACGTCACTCAGTCCGTCTCCATTGTCACTGTATCTCTGTATGCCCCCCGCCGGCTTCCCTCTGCCAAATTGATTGGCGGTGGTGAGAAACGCATTTTCTCGCCACAATGATCTCCAAGTGCATCTCTATGTTCCCTCAATCAGTGTCTCCAGGTGCTCCTCCGACTACACTCGAGTACCCAGATTGAACGTATAATCATATACAGCGAGACTTCGAGATAAAATATATGCCATATTATGATGGAGCGAATCTTGTGACAGTAACAATGACGAATACGATAGAAGAAGTGCCTTGTGGTTGAGGAACCCTAAGAAGCAAAGCCGTGAGAATACGGCACTAAGTCTCTGGCAGAGCTGTCCAGAGGTCCCAGCTGCTCCGAAATTTGACTATCCTAGAAGTCAAATATCAGAGCATCCTGAATGCACCTCCATATCTTCAGGTGCTTTCAGGAGCACCTGAGAATTCTCTTGCAGAGTCTGAGAGCACTTTGCTTAGCTCCAGGGGGGCCTGGGAGCATCTGGACATACTTAGAAGCAGTGGTGAGGTCGACCGGAGTGTCTGGAAGGTTTGCGTGTGGCTTCCGGACTGATTTACATTTTGCTGATGTGGGAGTGGAAAGATATCGATCATATTCATCTACTACAAATCTATCAGAATTGATCACCTGCCAATTGACTCATTGTTAGAGGTTTGCGCTTAACAGTGACGAATGACACTTGGTATGAGCGTAAGTGCTTAAACCACACCAGTAATACCAAGTCAGGGTCACATGGTGTACCCTTTAGCGGTGGTTTGCACAAAGTTGCAAAGAGAGTTGCAGAAGTTGTTAAGCATTCTCTTGTCACCTCTAGATACGATGCGGGACATGCGTGGGTATATACGCACGGCAGTTGATAGTCAATAGGGGAGTAAGTGGACTCCAGCGCACCTACCTCCATTAGTTAGGAAGCGGGGCATGTTCCGGCATTGTGGCCTAAGCATGACTTAACAGAGGGATCTCTGACGTTGGCGAAAGCCTGGAGCAAACACTGCTTCGTTGTTTTGAGCGGCATGGGTCGCAAAGCACCCAACAGTCTACGTTGGCATAGCATCGGCTGGTTACCTAGCAAATAAATGATGGGAGAATTGATAACTGGGAGAAGGTATTAATTGCGATAAGGCATGATCAATATCGGGTTATTGATTGAATGTTCCAACCACCGAAATCATACGATTGCAAGATGTCAAAGTTGAAGCTGTGGTCTGAATTTGAATCGACGACATGATATCATGCATGAACACGATAAGGATTCGTGGCCGCCTCTACCAGGCGCATTCTTTGAATGTACGATGCACAGATATGTGGCTATCATGAGGGATTAAAGAATAGTTACTTGAGGGAGAAAAACTATAAAGAGATCACATTGTTCCGGCAATGAGAAGAACAAGCTCTAGCAGTGGAAGAACATCAATACCTACCAGCAGAAGAATATCCTCATTTATTATTGCGTTTTTATGATACCTAGTATATTTATACCTAGAATCTATTAGCTTTCTGTAGCGGCAACCCCGCACCTTGATTATTATCCTATGAATGACTATTACCTTCGATAACGATAACGACGTTATTGTATATATTCTCAAGAAGATTATCTCTTACGCCGAAGATACTCAATATATCTTCCTGGCTCAAAGCGTTTGGTGGATATCTTCCATGATAGGTGTACAACAAGGATTGATCGTCCACATTGATAACTAGCGAATACAATCGGATATTCGTTCCCAAGGAGGAGGCATATCCTTGGCTCGTGAAGCACCACCTCAATCTGGGGAAAGGAGTCACTCTGTTGATACGAAGGTTCACCGATCAGCAGTGTCGGTAACGCTCCGATATATTCAGGAGCATCCTAGATCTTTCATCCTGTCAGACAATATTCATCCTGATAGAATATTCCAAGTGAATACCACCCCCAACACTAGCGACCTAGAGGATATTGAGTCAGAGCCAGAACGATTACCTCAAATAGTTGAAAGCGGTGAACCATTCATTTGGATGTCCCGAAAGGGAAGGAAAGCATTCAATAAGCAGAAGAGGATTGACACCTTGTCACGCACAAGGTCAGGCAAGGTTATAGTGATACCTTTATCTAAGAAACAGAGGAATTACCTACAGTCAATTTCTAAGATTACAATCTCTGCATACTTAGCAGATAGGAAACAGGATCTACGGCTGTACACCAAGTAAGTACTTGCGGCGGCAAGTATAGTTACTGAGGGTAAGGTACCACCGTAACACTGACTGTTTCCCTCTTTCCTTCCACGTTTCCTGCTTTTTCCCATTGTATAATCCTTCCACTTTCCCTGCAAGCGCTCTCTTTCTATCAACCAACTCCTTCTCTTTTCCTTTTCTACTATTTGACCCCTTCTCATTCCCATCTTTCCTCCCGGAACTCTCCAACCTCTTCCCTTCATAGTGGCAGGCCCTATTCTTGCTAGTCGCCCCTACTTCAACTATGTGTATAAGTTTCCCAAGCTGATGGTGAATCTATCCCTCTTGGCTCCCAGACAGGTAACAACAAACGTCGCTTGCTCTGACCCATCAACAGCCAAGATCGTGATCTCCCAACTGCCATCATCCAGGTTCCTCTTACAATTTCAAGTGTAGGTTTCCCAGGGGCAGCCCAAGGTAACCTGTTCGGATCCAGATATTCCTGAAATGATTTGAATGAGATTGATGATACCATGGATGTTGATGGGCACGGACTCTGCCACCTTCATCAATTCAGACCGATTGCCATCGCCAGTGATTATCTTCCAATTGGCACTATTACACCTTATGTTCAACCCTCTGGCAACCTCTTCACACATCACTCAGATCTCTGATCGACCAGCAATGAGCATGGGAAGCTTGTGCCCATGTATCTTTCCGAGGACAGTTGCACAGGCCCTGGTGTACTACAGTTCGGTATATCCCAGATGGTCTTTCAGGCTGGAGAAGGCAGAAATGTGCGCAATTCCGATTTCCTATGGTGTTTGCTGAGGTCATGGCAGTAACTCATTTGTCTTTGGGAACTGAAACCATTTTGGTGTTTGGTAGGAGTCAAAATGTCAATCTGCCGGTTGCTCCCTCCTGATGGGCAAGGATTGTGTAATCGAGTATCTAGGGCTGTTGCATTCTCTCGTGACACTTTAGGAGCCATTGGGGTCTTTGAAGTCCTGCTTTCGATGTTTGGCCAGTTGGTTGCTGAATGCTACCATTTCCCTGATAGTTCGCTTTGCTTGGTTACTAGCACTCATTGACAGCTCCCAAATCTCTTCCTCAATATGTGCCTGCTCATCATCACCACTGGTATCCTTGTCCATCCTCTTCCTTTTCTCATCCATGAAGGCATATCCTGCCTGCATGCGCACATCTGCCGACCTTTTTTTTCTCTCTTTCTCGTCTAAACACGTGTCTCTCTCCTCCTCCATTTCACTTCCCTCCTCTTCTTCCATACTGCTTTCACCTTACCCTTCTTCTTGCTTTTCATTCTTGTCAGTCAATTCCTCAATACGGTCTCCTGTGGGAAAATTGCCTCTCCGTACATATGGAAGTGAATGTTATTTATGATTGAGCTGACCTCTTGCCAGAACTAACTACTATGCGAGCCTCCTGCAGAGCCGCACAAATGCAGCAGTGCCACACCTCAACATGACCAGAGCCATCCTCCTACATCACATCCTTCTCCAATCATCTTTGAGAAACCTCTTGAAGAAACTAAACACCCCGATCACAGATGAAACATGCCTCTGCGATGTCGCTCAGCCATCCACAGAAAAGAAACGTGACTCTCACTCCTTCTTCGGTGTCATTTTTTTCCTTGCGCTTGTGCACCTACCTATTCCCTTCCAATACGGCTACACCATCTCTTTTGCTTTTACGATATTCTGGTCCGGCTCCCATGTGCTATCCTTGTCGTCCCACCTTCCCCACTCCACCTCGCATTCCCAACCAGTTTTCTCAGAGTTTTGCGGGTGATTTGTAATGGATTGGACGACATGACTGGTGCCTGTGACGCACATTAGTACCGGTGGAGGCGCCAGCTACCAGGCTATCCTAGAATCGTCTGTGCTATCATCATTCAGCCGGCTGACATTGCTGGGTCGTGGATCGTCATGTTGCGTGGACGGTCTAGTTCGACGGCGTTCCCGTATGTTCGGAGGATCCTGAATGGGGCAATCTAACGATGTACGAGTTTGCGTCGCATCGGGGTGAAATTGGCATATCTGATTGGCAGATCTTTACTGTCTAGAAATACACTTGCACCAGCGGTGATGGCGGGGTCGATTGGACCGTGTGACATATTAGCCTCAGCTTTTGGATTATCCTGAGCATCACGCAGCCCATCCCTGGCTACTCCCAAAATGTGCTGCTATCTTTTGGGGAATTCGTGGCCTTGTAAGGGTTTTGCTGATTCATTGGCCTGTGGCAGCTGGAGGTCTGTAATTAAGTCTAGCCGCAAAGGCGGCTGATAACCAAAATCGAGTTCAAAAGGCATCTGCTTCGTTGAACAGTGTAATGATCAATTGTAAACATACTCCACTAATGGGAGGTACTCGTCCAAATCGGCTTGATCATGAGTGGCAAAGCCATGCAAATAGCGTACAACCATCATGTTGAAGTTCTCAGAGAGGCCATCCTTTTCTGGATGGAATGCTGTAGCCATCAGCAGCTTCATCTGCAAAATGCTCACATCTTCTCTGCAATAGTGTGCTGTGAAGTGAACATTGCGGTCCAATACATCCTCCTAAAGCATTGCCTTTAGGCAGACGATGTCATCGATGAATATGCGTGCAAAGGCCGCAGCATCGATTGCATTCATCCAGGCTCAACAATGTGGTCTCATCGTCATGTTGTCGACAAATGTTACAATGCAGTCTTGGCCATTTCCCAAGACCGGCAGGTCGGTGATGAAGGCAATGCCGAGTCTTTACCAGCAGCATTTGGCTGTGGCAAGTGACTGTAGGAGACCCATGGGTGTCCCGCTCCGGTGGTTAGTTCTTTGGCATAAGTCACTGCCCGCTATGTATCGCTGGGTGTTGCGTCACATTTTCCTGAGGAAATAGTAGTCTTTCATGTGTAAGATCATTTGGTCTGCACCCATGTGTCCCCCTGCTGGAGTGTCACGGGCCTCATGGAGGATTTGCGACTGCATCATCTTTGGAATACACAACCACCCTCTCTTTTCTGCCTTTCCTTCATCCTCCTTCTCTGCCTTTCCTTCTGCCTCCTTGTCTGCCTTTTCTTCTTCCTCCTTCACTTTTACCCTTACATTCTTCTCTACCTGTTTCTTTTCCAAATCTCCATGTAACCACAGTAGGCCATTCTCTTGCAAATAGAACCATTGCGCAGACAGCATTCATTTCGGTTCTTTTCCAGATGCAGTGGATGGCGGGGGGCGGGGAATTTGGTTGGCCAAGAAACACTGAAAAGGCACGAACCATTTGTCATCAATTATGCCCTGCTTGATGTCTTCAACCGATTCTCTGGCCACAGTGACTTCTAATCAGATCGAATTGCATTGCTCCCATCAGAAATCTGCACAGTGAGATGACCAGTCCACAACCTGATTCTTGACACCTGGAATGTTCTTGACCTCCCAGCTGAAATTTTGGAGGACCGTCAGGATATCCATCTGATGTATGGTGAGGTGTGATTGTGTGAGGATCCAACACAAGGTCGCATGGTGCATGTGTACCAATAATGGTTACTTCGCTCTGTGTAGGTTGAATTTCCTGTATAATCTTGCATCTTAGATGCACAATAGTTCTGTGTCATATGCAGGGTATTACAGCTCAGCATCAAGTGATTGACTGCTGAAACTGTTTTGACGATACAATACATGATGGTGTTTTTATGCAAGGTACAGCTGCCGCAACTCACCACAATTCTGTTTTCCCGCCTCAGAGTCCAAGTCAGAGAGACTCTCCAACTTGCTCTCCGCCTCACTGTCAATCTCCTGTTTAGCCTCCTTCTCCTTGGCTAGCCATCCTGGATCTTTTCAACCAGTTCTCGCACCTTCATTTGTTTTGTCCTTGCATGGGCGTCCAGGCTTGGCGTTTAGGGTAGCTTTGCCAACCAAAGCTTGTTCAAGTAGCTTCTTCATCAAATCATGGTTGGGGCAATTGCAACACATATGACCAGCCTGGCCACAAGCACAGTGTTAGCGGTTCTCTCCTAATAGTGGTAATGATACATGAATGGACTGCAGCTGGTACATATGATAAGCTAACGTGATTCATATGCAAAACACCTACCGGTGGAACATCATTGTTGTTAGTCAAGTTATCTTTAGCAGGATTACACTTGAGCGGCATGTTGATCAATTAGTAACAAGGAACTCGTACTAGCGGATTCACTCATGATGAAACAATTATGTCACCATTACCGGGAAGTGAAAAACCTTCAGCAGTGCGCATAATTATTGACCACACCTGCTATAACTTAATAGTGGGACAACACACAGTTAAGTTGCGCTTATACAGAATTACGTGTGCAGCAGATAATACCGCAATATGCAAGCAAGAGGGATCTGCAAACTGACTCAGTAAGTGGTGGGACAAATTGCGGCACTCCCCAGTCATCGGAAGGTCGAGACCTAATCATGTGGTGTCTGAGGGATTAATGACATAGGCTGACAATAAGAGGCCTGAAGCAACTCTGCTCATTGAGTTGAGTCGAAATACATTGCAAAATCATACTCATTACTAATACAAGGCTGACGTGTCATAATCCACATTGGCAGCGTATTGCTTGGTTGCTGATTAAATCTCTGACACATTGCGGAATGGCCAAATTGAAAGGCGAGGCATTTAATCACCTGGGTTATCAAAACACAATGCGATCAGCACTGATAAGACTAAGAGTCATCAGATGTTCCAACTACTGAACAAATGGGAAGCAAGATGTCCACGTTGAAGTTATGAGTTGTCATATCATTGGGTTTGATATCCTGTCACGGGGATGGCCCGTAGTGGGGGCATACTGCCTTGAAACAACTCATGCATGAACACGATGACCATGAGGTAATTCGTGGCACAATCAATGAGTCACGTAAGTTGATCTCAGCGATAAGCTATCACACAAACCATGTGTCATGGCCGTGATCTGATGGTAAGCTTGATGTGAAGATGCAACTATATAAAGACTCACATTGTCCCGGACAATGAAAAGAACAAAGCTCTAGCAGCGAAGAACACTCAGACATCACCAGCGAAGAACACCTCAAAATATTATTAAGAATTCTATCTACAAAACTTCACGATTACTTCCTTCTTTCACTTATGTGAATATTGTTCACATGTGGTCTTTCAAATTGACACAATGTCAGTACGCACCCCAGAAGGTCGTCGAAACTATCAGAGATGAAATCCAATATTCCAAAGAGCGCCATTTAACCGACATCTCCCGTGTTTGTTTACACTACACGATGTCAATCAGTGTCAGGTACGAGGTACATCGATACATATCTATAGGGTTGTTACCCTTCGAAGAATTCTGCAAAGAGGGACCTTTGACCTACAAGGTAGAGTCGTGAGCTCTTACTAGGAAAGTGGGAGGTCGAGTCTTGGGAAAGACGAGGAAGGGAAAGGTTTGGATAGGCGGCTGTTCTTGAATTAATAAATGTTGTACTGATTATTGGAATGTGAAAACCCCCGTAACATATAGCAGGTTATACCGTCATCACTGGCTGTGCCACCGGCGTCTGCTGTGACACCTGTCTTGGAGTCAATTTTCCTAGCAGAAACTTTTGTGGTTGTGATAACGCTGGAGCCACTTCCAGGTTCGGATTTGTTGAAGGATGTGTCCAACACAATGAGGTATTCCTTGCGCTACTCGAGGGTTGGAGTCCTATCGCGTATTCCAATATAGTGGACCAAGGCTTTAGAAACTCCCAGGTTGCCCTTTTCGATGTCATACCCCTAAGCGTCGGCTAACATTCATCAGCAAAAGCCAAATTTTCTTCATTAAATGTATATAGTATATTCTACCCACAAACTCAGAAAAATGAAATTGAAGTTTCCCTGAAATATGGCATTCCTTGAACGTTCCTGAGTATTCTTTAAGTTGTCGCGATGCTGTTCTTAAGCATCACAACCAGTGTACCCACTGTTGCAAATGTGACTACAAGCACTTGACGAATGGTTCACACTTCATTTGGCAATATCACCAATGATCTCTTGGTATACTCCTACATTGACCAATTCAGTTTGCCCTCACAATGATCATAGTACTCGCTCCGTACATCCAATAAAGTGTGTATCTCTTGATTTGAATGATCCCTCATGGCTGAATTTGACCAATGATAGTTACCATGCAGAAGTGGTTCACGATATGTAATGTGTTGATTCAACATCGTTCAGTACCGTACTTTCGTTCAACTGTCTCAGGAGGGTTATGCATCATCGCAATTATGATTCCATGGGTTTGGGATCAGATTTCGGTAAACCATCAGTTCTATTATATTCACAACTATTATGATATATCAACAAAACATCGAATAAAATAGCACACAAAGGAAATCCCTCATCCAATCACCGACACCATTCTTAACCTCCAAGTCACATCGCACAGTCTACAATCATACTTCCATTAACTAAATCCATATTCACAATACTGCTGATGTTGGTGTTGTTGGTGATGTCATTGCTATTGCAGTCACTGCAGGGGATGGGCTGGTTGCGGCTGGTGATAGCAGACCTGCCCACAGGCAGAACAGCTGACAATGGCATGCTAGCTTCATTAGCAGCAACAAAGCCGCTGTGATGATCGAAAGAATTGTGCGGCTGCTTGATCAGCTCCTCCGGGATGTAGTCCAGGATGTCCTCATCAAAGCTGCCCTGATCTTTCTGAGGTTGTGCCATCGCAAGATCAGTACCAGTTGAGTGGATCCTTCGGCGAATAATGCTGCAATTATCCTCTATCTTTCGGGCTTCAACCTCTAGCAAGGAAGAACAAAAATCCCCATTCAGATGATGAAATCCAACTGTGCATGCATTATTAACCATGTGATTAATGACTGTTGTATTGCACTTATGTTGTGCTCCACCTCCTGGAACGAACTCTGGCGGGACCCTAAACTAGCCTGTTTTCCAAGCCAACAGACAATGATGGATAGCCATCATGCTCAGGCAATTAATATTGGGCTGATTGTATCAATCAATGATCAATCTTTCATTCCCATTTATCGTATCCATAGAAGTATGTCCGATGAAAACGATCAAAAATTTCCGTCACTGCAAATCAAAACTTGCACTCCTAAACCGATCATCAAGACAACAATGAAACAACAACTGAACTTTGAACTTATCTTACAAATGTTGGTGTGGCATGTAAACCTGTCCTTGGCCAATAGCCAGGCTATCATTTTCTGGATCTCAGTAGGCAACTTGATTCGAAATCAGTAAATAGAGTCTATTGAAGTCTTGCAGCGATATACTATTGCTGCCCGGGACCAAGTAATCTTTCCGAGAGCCTTATGCACAACATCAGCAATGAAAACGATGGATGAGATCATTTATTTATCACGGAAATGTAGGCATGTGGAGGGTATGAGTTTCTCTGGGCTGGATCAATCCTGGCGATTGCCTCATACAACCAACTATGAATCTGGGTGCTCTTCACTGCATTCATAGCAAAGGGATTCCCAAACATTACATAATTGATGGCTATAGGCTTTACACGTGCCATGACAATCGCCAGAATGGCTGACAGAGTTATCTGGGCGCTGTATTGGACACCAACGATGAGGCCTGTCACATCATGAACAAATGGCTCATATTGCAAAATGTTTCCGGCTTTCCATGAGACCAATTGCACACTGGCTTCATCTCAATCCTTCCTCTGGTAAATATATATGATAGCGGCTGAATTTTATTGTTTAAATGCTCAATCTAATACCTGCTTGGATGCCAGAGGTGCAGGCTTGCATTGATCCTCCTCCTCAGACACAATATAGACCTCCCAATACTCAGGATGAAGGGGTTGCGCTGACGTTGGAGTCAACTGAGATGCTGCAACTCGTTTTCCAAGTGTTGATGTGAAGGAATCTCTCGATGGCTGCTTCCCCATCGCATTGGGGGGTGGTTGCCAAAAAGGCTTGTCATTGGAGTCTGAATTGTCATCTTGATGATCATTGTAATTGTCGGATATCATGCTCAGATGGTCATCGAGATCCTTGTCGCGGATTGTTCGTCCCCATCTCCTGGTGCTGGATAGAAGAGGAGGAGGAGGAGAAGTGTTATGCCTTGTTGTCATGATTTAGAAAGGAGGCGAGTGATAAGTAGAAAACAATTAAAGAAGTTACTAAATGAAATGTGAATGAATGTATAGTGAATGAATTAAAGTGTTGTGTAAATGTTATGGGGGTGTTTAGATCCCAATAATCAATACAATATTGATTGCATCTAAGTACAGCCGCCTATCAAAGTATCTCTGTCTTTCCTCGTCTTATCCTAAGTCTCAACCTCTTGGCCCTAACCATCCAAGAGCAACCAAATCCAATTGCTCCCAGCGATTGCTTCCCAATTCTGATCCGAAGATTACATTTCTCCCTCGCGGAACAACTCTTCGGAAAACTCCTCGAAACGTTGTATCCCAGTAGACAAGTACCGACGTACCAGGTAGCCGATACCGTTGCAGTGCACAAAATGTGCTACCACTGCGGAAATTTGGGGTAATCGTTGATCGTCAAACTGCCGAATTACATTGCCGAAGAGTTTGACGTTCTTCTGGATTGCGTATCCAGATTATGTCAACCTGTGACCAGACATACAGTGCTTGATCACAAAGGTGGATCAGAGAAGTAATGATGTATACATTGTATAGATAGAATTCCTATTCATATTTTAAGATCGTCCACGGTGCATCTGCGTTCACTGTGGATTGCTGCTTGAGCTTGTTCTTCTCATGGCTGCAGCAATGCTGGCTCTTCATAGCCAATATCCCAGGTCTTGTGTTACCACACCTAGGTGCTATGACTACGTTGCTCAGGATAGCGTTATTGCGGACACGCCCTGTATCGCGCCCAGTGATAACATGCCATGCATCCAATAGGTTATCAAGATCATACAATGTGGTTTCAAAGCATAACACTCCTGATACGAATCAGGCCATCCATCGTATGATATCATGTCAGACAACGCATCAGACAAACTTGAACTTAGACATCTTTGCATACATGTGAGTTGGTAGTTGGAACATCTACCAATCAAATGATTGATAATGCTTATCGCAATTAATACCTCACTGTAAGGTAATTGATCAATGCGTCATAGATTTAATCGGCGATCAACCGATACTATGCCAACGTAGAACATAGACGGGTTAGCTCATATCAAATATGAGACAACATTGCGATCCATACTACTCAAGCCAATGAGGAGTGTTCGCATTAGGCATGTGCCAACATCATTATTCCCTCAGTTATGTCATGCTTAGGTCCTCAGACCGGAACCTGTCCCAGTTGAACCCTTTCCCATTACAGGTAGGAGTGACAAGTTCTCGTAATCGCATATAGACTATCAACTGCCGTGCATGATCAACCATGCATGTCTTGTTAGTTCCGGAAAGTGAATGAAAACAGAAACTACTAGCACTGCTAATGATCTCAGATTCCAGTAAGGCGTGGTAGTTGCGACGTGTCGCCAAAGCCTCAGCTTTGTCTAGTAATCAGCCGACTAGTATGAACCCCTGCTAAAGGGCATACTACTGGCCACTCGTGGAATATTGAATAGGTGTTATGCATATGTAAAATATGTATTCATCCGATTAACCACATCAGTACCATTATCAATTGTTAAGGGAGAACCCCCAACAGTAAAGGATAATAATTGGTGATATGATTGAAAGCACCGTTGGGATGTGTCTTTTTATCCTGTCGACAATTCTAGGATCATGGCTTGTCCCGCCACCCACACTTCCTACCCATTGGATTGATAGGAATCTCAAATTAAGAATGGCAGGTAATCAGCATGCTGCAGAGTTGTTGATGAGCTTCATTTGACAAGAAGTATTTGCCCAACAAGCTAAGAATCAATCGCATTTCACTAATCATCCACGCCAACTTCCGCCATCAGCAAAATGTATTTCAGTCACTGGAAGACTCCAGGAGTGTCAGAGAGGATGTGGAGTGTAAACATAGATGCTTCAATTTCAGCAGAGTCTCAGACCCTGGGAGGGCATTCAGGCTGGCATTCAGAGTAGCTGGGATCTCTGATGACTGGTACAGGAGTACCATGGGAGTGATTGTGTGTTACGGGGGTTCTTAGTCCCAATAATCAATACAACACTTTATTGAACTAGGTACGGCCGCCTATCTAAATATCTCTTTCTCTCCTCGTCTTATCCTAAGACTCAACTTCTCGTTCCTGAACAACGAGAACTCCCGTTCTAAACCTGTACCACAGACCCTCTCCTCTGTAGACAAAAATCAAGTCTCCTCGTCGTACGACCCGTCCTTGGAAAACTCCTCGAATGGTAACAATCCGGTGTTCAGATATCGCAACACCAGGTAATCGATATTCTCGAGTTCCGTGAAACGAAAAACCACTCGGTAGGTGTGGATTAAATTGTGTTCGTGTAAAGTGAACAGAAGATTGCCGAACGTCTCGACAACTTGTTGCAGTGCGTATTCGGCTGGTGTGTACCTGTGTCCAGGCATACAAAGGATGATCGCGTAGGTTGATTAGGGAAGATATAGTGTCGAGTGTATCTTTGTAGATAAATAGATAGAATTCTTAATAATATTTTATGATCGTCTTCAGCGTTCTGAAAGCTAACTTGCTTGCTGATGATTCCCAATTCCTTCGACCATCACAGTCTCTTTACAGCCCGTTCTTCCTCACGGCTCTGATAGCGTTATCTCGGCCACGCCTCCTCGGCGCCCGGCAATAACTTGCCACAACACCCATCGGTAATTGTGCTCATGCAATGTGGTATGAAAGCGTTACGCTCCTGATAACAATCAGGCCATCCATTGCACAATATCAGCCCACTTATCTTTCTTATCTCAGACATCCATGAAACGTGTGGGTCGGTAGTTGGAACGTCTATCGCCCTATATGATAACGCTCGCGCCTCTTAAATCCCTCATGCACATGGGTTATTTAATTGCGTCATAGACTTAGTCGGCGACCAACCGATGCTATGCCAACGTAGATTAAAGACGCGTAAGCTCGTAACTGATACGAGATCACATTGCGATCCAGACTACCAGAGTCAACTTAGTAGTGCTCGCTGTAGGCACTATGCCTAGGTCATTAATCCCTCAGTTACGTCATGCTAAGGTCGAGACTTAGCTCCAGACCGGCATGTGCCTCTCCGAATCCACTCCGCTTATCGGGTGGGGAGAAAAGCTCACTTAATCGCAATGACTATCAACTGCCGTGTGTGATTACCACACAAGCCACGCATAGTATCCAGGCATGAACAAAGTACCCTCACTTTGCGCGACCAACCTGTACTCTCCCCTCAGAGCATGTTGCTGACCACTTGATCGTTCACATGCATGGTGTATTGCATATCTCTAATATGAATGCATCTTGTATCATAGATCAAGTATCATTATCGCTGCTAAGGACTACCCGTAACATTCTGATAAGTTTGGGAACACGTCGGAGCACCGCAGAGAACTTCAGGTGCACCTGAGAGCACTTGGGAGCTCCAATGACAAGCCTGGGAGCGCCAATGACAAGCCTGGGAGCACCGGTGACAAGTCTGAGAGCACCTCGAACCACAGTAGAGCAGTCTGGGAAAACATCCTCATTGGGAGCGCAGCTGGTGCGCCTGGAAATCATAGCCGCTACTTATTGTTCAACGATTATTTAAACTCATGTATTCGGTTTGTATTGTCATCTTTGTATCTATGTATCTATGTATGTATATAGCTACCCATCTAAACACAGTATATCTGGACTGGCTGCAGGTAGTGCTTGAGAGCAATTCGAGGTGCACCTGAAAATGATAATCGAGCGCGTTTGGAGATGCATTTAGAGCCTGTGATCGAGCCAGTTTGGAGATGCACTTGGAGGCCGTGATCCTGCGAATTTGGAGGCCATAATCGAGAGAGTTTGAAGATACACTTGGAGGCAGTGACCGAGCAAGTAGGAGACGCACTTGGAGGCCGTGATCGTGCGAACTTGGAGGACGTGATTGAGCAAGTTTGGAGATACACTTGGAGGCCATGATCTAACGAGTAGGAGACGCACTTGGAGGCCGTAATCGTGCGAACTTGGAGGCCGTAATGGAGCGAGTTTGGAGATACACTTGGAGTCTGTGATTGGGGTAGTTTGGAGATGCACTTGGAAGCGAGTTTGAAGATGCACATGGAGGCCGTGATTGTGCGAAATTGGACGAGTAGTTGGAGGCGGTCAATGGACAGCGCGCCGGGTGCTGAGACTGCATTTCATTCGTTAGTTAACTCGCAACTGTGGGAATGTGTCAAGGTGACTTTACCTTTGAGCTCTCACGGAGAGCTGGCTGATGGTGGTCGATTGTGTATGCCGGCATGCCGGATGCTGAAGCTACATTCAGGGGTCAACTCGTAATCATGAGAATGAACGGAAGACAAACCATCTTGAGTGGATGCTGTACTGGGTGTATGCTGTACGCGGTGTAGCCTGTACTCGGTGTTAACTCTTGATCATGGCATGGAGAGATAGAGAGGGATGACTTAACTTTGTGTTCTGCGATGATGGTAGTGTTGTGGACGAGAAAGAGAGAGATGGGGGATGAAGATGAGAACAATGTGGAGGATAGGAGCGGATATGAGAAATCACGGGTACGACTCGCCTGATTGGGTTTAGAAGGCCTCGTATCGGTGTACTTACACGCCGGATCATTACTGGTGCCTGCCATATCGGGGATGGTAAATTGACTGGCACACAAAATTCTCTTAAGTCCCGGTTTCTCATGACGATTTGTCCCATCTTGTCTCATCTCTCTCTTTCTCGTCCTCAACTCTACTATCACCTAAGAACACGATGTTGAGTCATCCCTCTCTATCTCTGCACGTCATGTTCAAGAGTTAACACCGAGTACAGCCTTTACCATGCACTGCATACACTGCACACTGCATCATCGCACGATCGACTGTCTACCACTCCCAGGCAGTCCGTGATCTCTCTGCAGACCATGTTGTACTCAATTCTCTACATTCCCGCAATTACGAGTTAACCACTGAATAGAGTCTCAGCTCCTGTCGCGCCTCCCTCCCAAACTACCACCTCCAGATTGACCACCTCCAAGTACTCTTCCAATCTCACTCGATCATGGCCTCCAAGTGCATCTCGACACTCGCTCGATCAGGGCCTCAAAATGTATCTCCAAACTGGCTCGATTACGGACTCCAAGTGTATCTCTAAACTCGCACTATCATGATCTCCAAGATCGCACGATCACGGCCTCAAAGTGCATCTCCAAACTCGCTTGCTTACAGCCTTCAAGTGCATCTCAAAACTCGCTTGATTACGGCCTCCAAGTTCGCACGATCACCGCCTCCAAGTGCATCTTCAAACTGGCTTGATTACGGCCTCCAAGTGTATCTCCAAACTCGCTCGATCACGGCCTCGAAGTCCATCTCTAAGTTCACTCGTTCACGATGTGGTGAAACGGTGGAGCTAGAATGTAGACAGCCCATCATCCACATTCCGCCGCGCCTCGCATCGCATCCAAAGGGAATTCTTGAGAACGAGTGGTTCTGGCTAGTGTTAGCAACAGTTCCAGTTTTGGACCCGGCCGGTTTTATAGGTCTGTGTGGCAACGGCCTTACCCCATCAAAAATCGATGACTTTTTCAGCGAACCATCACTTTTAGGCCACAAATATTGATCAGAGAGTTTAGTGTTTGATATGTACAATATGCAGCTCAGCACGGCACATCTTTTGGTGGTCTCCGGTTTTCGATATCTTTAAATATCTGCAAGCGATAGTCCAAAAACCTCGTTTTTCAGCCCAAAGTGACGATAATTTCAAAGCCGCTTGCTTAGTTTGGAAGATATCAAAAATTGGAGACTGCCAAAAGATGCGCCATCTGAAGCTGCATATTTCATGTACCAAACACTAAATTATCAGGTGAATATTCAAGGACTCAATTGAAGGAACCGTTTGGCACAAACCCGAACTGAACCGGGTTGTTCCGGGGTTTCTTGGAACCGCTATAGTCGAAACCGTCCGAAAACGGAACCGTTGATAACACTAGTTCTGGCTCGAGCAGCGTAGGAAAAGGGTGAGAGGATCATACAGGATAATCGGCCATGCTGAACAGCGGAAAGTGCTTGGATCTATGAAAGCTTGGCAAAAGTTCGTGAGACCAAGAGCTGGGAAAGATAGAGTGTGTATTTCATATACTGTGATGATGATGTCTATCTGCTTGGGGGTCTCCCAAATATACACTCCCTGTCGCTGAGTCCATCTTTGTTATCCCTGTATCTACGTATGTATATAGAGAGATTTAGATAATACATGTCATATTATGATGAAGTGAATCTTTTGACTGTAACAAAGACGAATATGATCAAAAAATCCCTTGTGGTTGTGAGAATATGGTACCAAGTCTCCTGCAGAGATTGTGCAGAGGTCTCAGCTGCTCTCGAAGTCTCCTGCAGACCTGCGCAGAGGTCTCAGGAGCTCCAAAATTTGACCATTCTAATAGTCAAATCTTGAAGCATCCTGAATGCACTTCCATAACTGCAGGTGATTACTGGAACGCCTGAGATTGCTCTTGCAGAGTCTGAGAGCACATTGCAAAGCTCCAGGGGGGGCTGGGAGCATCTGGAAGAACTTGGAAGCACTGGTGAGGGCTACCGGAGTGTCTGGGAGGTGTGCGTATGGCTTCTGGACCGGATTACATTTTGCTGATGGCTGGGCAAAGATGCCGAGGTGGATATTACATGATAGCCATGAATGGAGTCCTCTCGCTGCCACTATGCCTTTCCCGAAAACCAACCAGTCAACGACTCATCCCAACATTGTGAACTCTCAACACAGCACTTCATGCATCAACATGACTGATGTAACTATAAAATTCATAAAACACCAAAAAGAGACCCAAAACCTCTCGAAAAAACTCCAAATTATCAACCATCCGGCCACCCTCGAAAGTGCCAGAACAATCCCAACCAACAATGCAAATTCTTGAACAACCGTCAAGCCAATGCCTTGCATCGTCACAATGACTGATTTGCATGGGGGGCGGCTGCTTGTATGCTTCGTATTGGGCAAAGGGCCCACAGTGGGAGGATTCGCAATGTGACGGTGCTTGTGTACCCAAGTCTCATCCTCATCAGCAACAACGCTTTAAGTGTAACGGGCAGAAAGACAAAGAGCATGGTTTCGAATAAAGTCAAGGTATCGCTGCCTTGTGATAATCCTTCTTCAAAGCTGCCTTTCGAACTATTGGGATCCTGTTTTCGTCGTCAGGAAGCTGCTTGGATTTGCACACCGTGTCTCAGCAGCATCATCCAATTCCTCCACAATATCATCGATCATATCCTTGGCTGGAGGTATGAGGATTTAATCCAAAGGAAGGTTTATGTGGCCAACCGGCACAGACTTCGGGGCCCCAGACGTGCCATCGGCTTGTTGGCCAAGAAACACGATGCAAAAAAGCGTTCGGTTGTAACATGTCATTGCCGACTTTACCCATCCAGCAGTGGTATCAATAACAGGGATTGGGGTAGCATTATGGGCGTGCGGAGCTTCATCCCCATTAGGCTCCTCCCGGCAGCCCCAAAGCTCTCAGATTTTCTGGTTGGGGTCTCGCAGAGCAGCAATTGCAGCATTAACCAATTGACAAAATGGACATTAACAATTGATGTGACTATTGGAAGTATCAATTAATCATTCCCAGGCCAGTGCCATGAGAATAGCTGAGTATTGTTTTCACCCACCCTCTTCCCAGCAATGTCAAGATCCACATACGCAATGGTAAAGCTAAATGTCTCGACAAGGAAATCTGTCGAAGCATGTCAACACAACTTCTATGGTCAAGGCCTGTGACGCGAGGTTTCTTTCCCACGGTTAGCTGTATATGCACATCATCGGGCAGAGGAAAAGAAGCATCAGGGTGATGAAATACATACCAATGTGGACGAATTTCTTCTTCTTATTTGGGGTTTCATCGATCCTATTCTGCCTTCAGCGAAGGCCACCCTCAGCAAACTGGTCAAGTGCTGCCTTCAGTTTCTGACCATCGAGCATAGTCTTGTCTGCCATGTACCATTCCCATAGCGGCCATTCAAATGGCAGATGAGTGATTTGGATAACACAACGATGCAGTAGGAGATCCGATGGCTGGGGGCCGGCACCTAGCTTGTATCCTGTACTTGTGGTCTGGGCAATCTCCCAAACATGCTCTGTCACTTCATTATAGTTTCGTTGTGTTGTAAACCCCCCCTTCGCCTGTGCATCGCAATGGTTTCTGCTGCCTATTGGCTGACACCAACACTGGCGTTCTCAGCCCAGAGGAGAACTTGTTGAGCCAGCATTTTGATTGTATTAGCATCTACAATGACTGATTTCAGCGATCAGAAGGCATCACATTACATTTTTGGTACTCAATGGTGGTTAATCATTGAGTGGTGGTGATCCAATGTTCTTTATTCTAAACAAGCATTGGGAGTGTTGAGTATATCATCAACAGTGTTGCGATGCGGTATCCGAGGTGAAGAGGATGTGACGAAAGTTCTGGAGATTGTAAGTACGGTGTGGGGGCAAGGATACTATGAATGTAAGCTAGGAGTGGTTATCTTGATCCGTTGACATCATTTTGGGTGATATTCACTTTGGAAACGATTTGCATAGCATCACCTACCTGCCCTGATTCATTGACGGAACGCTTAAATTTGTCACAATGACAACCAAAAGCATGCTCTGCAGACATATCTCACTTGTTTGTCCTTGCTCTAGTCCTTGTACACCGCAATGACATCGCACGGTCGGTATCTGCAGACAAAGCATGATTCATGTAAGGTATGAATTTAAAAAAATGTGACAACCATGAATCAGGCAATGAGCGTAGGAGGGTGTTGTGAGGGTGCAAGGCAATCGCCGCTATGAGCTGAATGCAGATGCGGTATGCTTTTCACCATCCATGTGATGTTGACAATGAGAGAGAGATTAAACACTTTGCAAATGTGTGAAGGAGGATGAGAGAAATCCTATGGGAGTAGGAGTACCCCTTTTGGGAAAAAGTAAGTCAAGGTTTGGCTTGTTCCGAGGAACAGCCAGCTTCCGATGCTATCAGCAGCTAAAGAACTGTCGAGACTCTGCCTAAAGTTGTTGCGACATTTCATTTTTGTAACGAGACATGGATATTCATCAACATTGTCTTTACTGCTTGAAGACGTACTCCTACATTGGTGCTCACCTCACTCGTGTTAGCAATGGTTCCAACCGGCTAGAACGGGTCCAGGTTGGGGTTGAAACTGGATCACAACCATTGGAATGGGTCTTAACACTCGAAACCTGGCACCGTTCCAATTCGGCCGGTTTTACCACCAAACACCCGGCATTTTAGGTTCACTATTTTGGCTCCATTCAAGGATCTGAGTTCTGATGGTATCGTAACATGGTCAATACGTAGATTGTGCAGTTTCAGCTGCTCTTTCACCTGCCGGTTACAGATTTGAGATCCAACCAATACCGGCAGAGTCGCCATCCACAACCCGCGAATTTCACTTATGATTTGCCCTTATTTCACAGCCACTCAACGAATATTGGTCGGATCCCAAATCTCACCCCTGGAGGTGAAAGAGCTCGTAAAACTTCACAATCTGCATAGTCATCACGTCATGATACGATCAGAACTCGAAAACTTAATTAGAGCCACACTTGCAGGAACCATAATATGGAACTGTGGTCCGGGTTCAACCCGGCCTACCAACTGCGGGCTTATGTCCGGTCTAGGAAACAACCCGGCACTAGCTACCAAGGTCAGGTGGCTTGCCAGTTCCTGACCCGAACAAGTGCCTTCGGGTCAGTTCCAACTAGTTCCAACCCGAATCAAAGCTAACTGACGCGGAACATATGCTAACACTATCCCGTACTCACCTCCAATGCGACCACAGAGAAAGGATAGTATAGGTATCGACCGAACAACTGCCAGATAATTATTTTGCAATCAAGCATGATGGTATTCTACTTCCATTCGTTCATGAAAATCATCCTGACCCTTTTCCTCAACATTCAGACGGTCATACCAGAAATACAGAAGCCAACAGTGAAATTACATGTATTGATCCAGAGCAATCTCCAGTTCAGACATGTATTTATTGTACTCCACACTTGGACAACAGTCTAGCCAGCAAGCCTATTAGTAACAAGAATTTCGATATCTTCGACAATGAAGTAGATCTATGGTCACTGTTATCTAATGGGGAGGGGTCTTGATTAGTGCACGGGTGCACCAAGCACATCAGCAGAATGTAAATCGGTCCGGAAGCCTCAGACAAACCTCCCAGTCACTCCAGTCGACCTCACCAGTGCTTCTATGTACGTCCAGATGATTCCAGGGCACCTGAAGCTGAGGAAAGAGCTCTCAGACTCGGCAAGAGCATTCTCCGGTGCTGCAGAGAGCTCCTGCAGATATTGAGGTGCATTCAGGATTCTATGAGATTTGACAAGTATGGTAGTTTAATATTGGAGCAGCGGAGAGCTTCTGCGCAGGTCTGTGGGAGACTGCAGAAGCAGCTGAGACTGCTGCACAGCTCTGTGGGAGACTTGGTGCCGTATTCTCACCGCAGTGGATCTTAGGGTTCCATAAGCACAAGGCATTTCGTCTATTATATTGGTCTTTGTTACAGTTACAAGATTCGCTACCTTATAATATAGCATGCATTATTTAAGTATCTCTAAATATATACGTATGGTCAATCTGGCCACAGATGGTAGTCAAGCATGATCGGAGGAGCACCTAGAGACACCCATTGAGAGACCCTGCAGATGCACCACTTGGAGGCCGTTGTGGTGAAACAACAGAGATAGAAGGCAGAGAGAGCACGCCATTATCATTCCTCCACACCTCTCGCGACATCCAAACGGAATTCGTGAGAAAGAGCGGTTCTGGCGCGACGAGCATAGAAAGCAGGTGAAAAGATACAATACTACCCGGCATTGAGTATCTGTGCAATTGCATGAATTCACGAAATCTCGGAATAAGGGAGTGAGACCAAATGTTGGGAAAGATAGAGTGTGTATTATCGTTGTATGGTAAGATCAGATGAAAATGGGATCATATCTACCCAACGGTCTGCCAAATATATACTCCCCGTCGCGCTGTAACAATGCACTTGGAGGCCATGATCGAGCAAGTTCCGAGATGCAATTGGACTCTGGGATCGAGTGAACTCAGAGATGCACTGGGAGGCCGTGATCAAGTCAACTTGGAGGCACACGCTGAGGCTGTGATCAAGCAAGATTGGGGGAGTACTTGTAGGCCATCGATCTGGAGGGAAGCGCGATGGCAGCTGTGATTCTAATCATTGGTTAACTTGTAATTGTGGGAATGCAGAGAGTTGGGTACAATCACATCCACCGAGAGACGAAACTGGCTGGGAGCGGGAGACTGTCAATCTCGGGATGATGCAGTACTTGGTGTATGCTGTACTCAGTGTTGACCGATGATAATGGCATGGAGAAATAGTGAGGGATAACTTAACTTCGTGTTCTTAGGTGATGGTAGAGTTGAGTACATGAAAGAGAGAGATCAGAGGAGACGAGGGAAATCATCATGAGAAACTGGAACTTAGGCGATTTTCGTGTGCGAGTCAATTTACCATCCCAGATGCGGCATGTACGAGTCCTGATCCAGCGGGTAATAGCACCAATAAGAGGTCTGCTAAACCCTTTGAGGCAAGTCGTACTCCTGATTTCGCGTATCCGCTCGTATCCTCCATATTGTTCTCATCTTCATCCCCCATCTCTCTCTATCTTGTCCACAACATTACCATCATCGCAAGCACACAAAGATAAGTCATACGACTCTATCTGTCCATGCCACGAGCAAGAGTTAATACTGAGTGCAGCATACACCGAGTACAGCATACACCGAGGTTTGTCAGTCATTCCTTCATTCTCAGAATTACGAGTTGACCCCTGGATGTAGCCCAGGCATCTGGCGTACCTCCCGACGGATCGACCACCACCAGCCAGTTCTCTATATGAACGTCAAAGGTAAAGTCACCTCGTCACATTCCGACGGTTTTGAGTCAACTAACCGATCAATAGAGTCTCTGCACCCGGCGCGCCTCCCATTGATTGCATCCAAATCGACCACCTCCAAAAGTACCCCTCCAATCTCACTCGATAATAGCCGGCAAGTGCATCTCCAAACTAGCTCGATCTCAGCGTTCAAGTGGATCTCCAAACTCACTCGAACACGGTCTCGGAGGGTATATCTTAGTATTGACCCTAGCCTCCACATGCATTTCCGAACTCGCTCGGTCACGGCTACCAAGTGCATCTCTGAGTTCACTGGATTTCGGCCTCCAAGTGCATCTCCAAACTCATTCGATCACGGCCTCGGAGTGTATCTCTGAGTTCACTCGATTGTCATCTTCAAGCGCACCTTGACTTGTTCTTAAGCACCGCATGCAGCCAGTCGAGATATACCGTGTGTAGATGGGCAGCTCTATATATACATAGATTCATTGATGAGAATACAAACTGAATGCATACGTTTTAACAACTGTTGAACAATATGGGGTAGCTATGAGTCCCAGGCACACCAGCAGCGTTCGCGAAGATGTTTTTCCCAGACTGCTCTACAGTCATTCGATGTGCTCCCTGTCTTGTGGTCAACGCTCTCAGGCTTGTCGCCAGTGCTCCCAGGTGATCCCAGGCTTCTGCTCGGCGCTCCCAGGTGCTGCCAGGTCCACCTGAAGGCCACTGTATTGGTCCAGTAACCTCTGGGATTTGACCACCCTGGGATTCTGTTCCGACAATTCTCAGACACTCCCAGTGACCAAAATCCATATTGCTGATGCACGACTGGAGCAGAGCTGCTATAAACGAACACTACAATGGCAACCGTCAGCAACATCACTTTGTCCCACACTTGATTCGAAAGGTTGAATGAAATTCTCTACGTGTTGCTCATCGACTCTTGGAAATCGGGCAAAGTGTGATACAAACGTTTGGCCAACCCAAACAACCTTCCCAACGATGATTACACACGTTTCATTTACCTCAATCCTGTGGAATGCATTGAGTTCCTCATGCAACAGCCTTCACTCAGGGAACATATGTTGTATGCTCCAGCAAAGAAATTCAATGATGCTGAGGAATGCATCAACTCAGAGGTGAAATCAAGTGACTGGTGGTGGAATGAACAGGAACGTTAGTTGAATTGCGTCCCAGCTATGATGATTTTAACCGTGTCAATAGCCATGGTGGCCGCTTGGAGCTACAAATGTCTCTTTCTTTAGCAGTTCGGATGCGACACATCTTACAAGCTATCTGTGCAACAAGACAGAATTACTAGTATGTTTCAGTCTATGAAACATCGACTCAAAGATTTGATCAATGTGTTCGAATCCTGCAAGCATCTTTGTTGCCCTTCTTCCCTTTCCTCCAATGTATCACTATAAAAGACATGGAAAACCAAATGCCCTGAAGGAACAACAAATCCACAATCGAGAGATTTAAAGAGAGGTCTTCTACTATATTTTTTGTTTGCTCAACGTGCTTTTGTACACTGGAAGGGTTATACTTTGTGCTGACGGTCGGATGCAGCAATGTTATCCTGTCACGTGTGCATGGAACGCTGACAATTGTGAAAACACCCAGTTCCACTCGATCCAGCATCCCCGTTGCCCAGTGGGCGATGCGCCACAATCATCGTTTGGAGAGGGGAATTCATGCTTGGCGCAATTGAGACACTGTTGGCTATTCTTCCAAAGGATGATACTCACAACTCAGGGAGATGAGACAAAGAGAGGGGAAGCAAGACAATGTCTGGAATATGGAGCATTTGGAATCTCACAAGGCATCCTCTGGAATATGAAATGTATCTCCCCGACAAGTATCATCGTACCCAATATCTTTCATTCCCTGTATCTCTGTATGCTTCAGCATTTGATGGATGGGGTAACGTTCTTCCTCAAGCAACATTCCAGGATTGACAAATTCAACCAGCTCTGGGCGATGATGCCTCCATATCCTGGCTTTGCTCGATTCACCAAGCCATATAGCCAGGTGACGCAATGGAGTGGGAAAGATGATTAAAGCACTCAGACATGTGATCGTTCCAGATTTCACGTGGACTCTTTCAAACCTTTCAGCGAGCTAATGGATTCTCTTCACAGAAGCCCTGTTGTGCATCGTGAACTTAGTTTGTTTTCATGATATTGCACAGCACCCATACCATACTGAAGCCACTATCGAGTACTTGCAGAATCACCTGGAGTAGTTTCATTGTCACAACCATGATATCCGCCGATTCTAGGGTTACAAACAGTTCTGCACCGTCACTTCGCTTCCAGGTCTGGGTTGAAATAGAACCATTGCCATGGTGATGGTCTGGGTAGTCAATACACCCCAACCATCAATTCAGGTATGGTTCGATGGAAATGTGCCAACCCGTCTGAATTGGGCAGGTTGTCAGGTGATAACCCAGCAGGTCCATCGGTACATTCATTTAATGCAGTTGTTTCTGCTGTCTGATTATAGTATATTGTCAATATTTGTTATTCAATATCCAGTAATCTCCATCAGCAGAATGAAAATCGGTCCGGAAGCCATACACAAACCTCCCAAACACTATGGTAGCCCTCACCCATGCTTTGAAGTACCTCTCAGATGCTCCCAGCCCCCCCTGGAGCTTTGGAATGTGCTCCCAGACTCTGCAAGAGCATTCGCTGGTGCTTCTGAAGACACCTGCAGTAATGGAGGTGCTTTCAGGATGCAACGAGATATGACTATTAGGATAGTCAAATTTTCGAGCTGCTGAGTCCTCTGCGTAGGTCTGCGAGAGACTTCGAGAGCAGCTAAGACCTCGGCGCAAGCTCTCCGGGAGACTTGTCGCCGTATTCTCACAGCAGTAGTTCCTAGAGTTCCAAAACCACCAGGCATTTGGTGTATCATATTTGTCTGTTACAGTCACAAGATTTGATACATCATGATATGGCATGTAATATCTACTTCACTCTATATACACGCATAGGGAGATACGGGGATAACGGAGATGGACTCAGCGTCAGGAAGTGTATATTTGGGAGACCCTGGGGTAGATAGACAGCAGCGCATTTTACGAAATACACACTCTATCTTTCCCAGCTCTTGGTATCACGCACTCTTGCCGAGCTTGTATAGATCCACGCAATGTGTGATTCCTCACACACTCTTGCTATGCATTCATAGATCCACATAAATTGTGTGGTTCGTCATGGCTGGGTATCTCTTCATACCCTCTCACCGTCTTCTTGCGCTCCTCGAGCCAGAACCGCTCCTTCTCAAGAATTCCCTTCGGATACCACGCGAGGTGCGGCGGAGTGATGATGATTGGCGGTGTGCTTTTGAGGTCCACCGTTCCACCACTCGGTGATCGAGTGACCTTTGAGATGGACTCCGAGGCCATGATCGTGCAAGGTTGGAGCATGAGATTGTGCAAACTTGGAGATGCACTTGGATGCCATAATCGTGTGAACTTGGAGGCCGTAATCAAGAGGGTTTGGAGATACACTTGGAGGCTGTGATCAAATGAGTTTGGAGATGCACCATGATCGAGCGAGGTTGGAGGAGTACCTGGAGGTGGTAGTTCAGGTGGGAGGTGCGGCAGAAGCTGTGACTCTATTCATTCGTGTACTCAGAATGGTGGCAATGTAGAGAATTGAGGGAACTTCGTTGCCGAGGGATGAGAAGACTGGCTGGGAGCGGGATAACAGTCGATCTTGGAATGATGCAGTACGCAGTGTATGCAGTACTCAGTGTATGCTGTACTCGGTGGATGCTGTACTTGGTGTATATCGTACTTGCTGTATGCTGTACTCGGTGTTAACTCTTGATCATGGCATGGAGAGATGGAGAGGGATGACTTAGCTTTGTGTTCTTAGGTGATGGTAGAGTTGAGGACGAGAAAGAGAGAGATGAGAGGAGATGGGGGAAATCGCAATGAGAAACACGAACTTAAGAGAATTTCGTGTGCGAGTCAATTTACCATCCCCGATATGGCAGGTACGAGTCCTGATCTGCAGTGTAAGTTCACCTATACGAGGCCTTCCCAACCCAACCAGACAATTCGTACCCATGATTTCTCATATTCGCTTGTATCCTCCACATCGTTCTCATCTTCATCCCTCATCTCTCTTTCTCGTCCACAACTCTACCATCATCGCAGAACACAAAGTTAAGTCATCCCTCTCTATCTCTCCTTGCCATGATCATGAGTTGAGACCGAGTACAAGCATACACCGAGGACAGCATACACCCAACATCATTTGTCTTCCCTTCATTCTCATGGTTAGGAGATGACCCCTGGATGTAGCTTCAGCTTCCGGCATGCCTCCCTACATAATCGACTGCCATCAGGCAGCTCGCCATGAGAGGTGAAAGGAAAATTCACCTTGTCACATTCCCACGTTTCCGAGTCAACCAACTGACGAATAGAGTCTCATCGCCTGGCATGCTGTCCATCGAAAGCCTCCAAGTACTCGTCCAATCTCACTAGATTACAGCCTCCATAGTGTATCCAAACTTGCATGACTATGGCCTCCAAGTTCGCACGATCATGGCCTCCAAGTGCAGCTCCCAACTCGCTCGATCAAGATCTCGGAGTTTCTCTCTAAGTTCACTTGATCACAGCCTTCAAGGGTATCTGCAAATATGGTCGATTACCGCCTCCAAGTGCATCACGAAACCCGCTCGATGACGCACGCCATGTGCATCTCCAAACATGCCCGATTGGGGCTTCCAAGTGCATCCCCAAACTTGTTCGATCACGATCTCCGAGTGCCTCTCAAAGTCCACTCGATCACTGCCTTCTAGTGTATCCCCAAATCCGCTCGATTAATGCCTACAGGTGCATCTCCAAAGTCTCTCAATTATGGCCTCCAAGTGCATCTCCAAAGTCGCTCGATCACGATCTCAGCGTGCATCACTGAGTTCACTCGAGCATGGCCTCCGAGTGTATCTCCAACTACGCTCGTTTAACACCTACAAGTGCATCTCCAAACTCGCTCCATTATGGCCTCCAAGTTCGCATGATCATTGACTCCAAGTGCATCTCCAACTCGCTCAATCAGGATCTCGGAGTGCATCTGTAAGTTCATTCAATCAAGGCTTTCATGTTCATCTCCAATTACGCTCCATTACTCCCTCCAAGTGCATCTCTAAACTCGCTCGATCATGGCCTCGTCGTGTATCTCTGAGTCCACTCGATCGTCATTTTGAGGTGCACCACTAATTGCTCTCAAGCACCGCCTGCAGCCAGTCCAGATATACCGTGTGTAGAGGTGTAGCTATACAGATACATAGATGAGAATACGAAATGAATACATGAGTTTTGATAATCACTGAACAATAAGTAGTAGCTATGATTTCCAGGTGCATCTGCAATGTTCCGAAAGATGCCGTTTTTCCCAGACTGCTTGACAGTGATTCGACGTGCTTCCAGGCTTGTTGCTTGTGCTCCCAGGCCTGTCACCGGCGCTCCCAGGTGTTCTCAAACTTATCACAATCACTACCATGGTACTCCTGTACGAGTAATCAGAGATCCCAGTTACTCCGAAGGCTGGCCGGAATGCCCTCCTAGGGTCTGACACTCTCCTGAAATTGACACATCCTAGTTTACACTCCACATCCTCTCAGACACTCCTGGAGGCTTCCAGCGACTAAAATACATTTTGCTGATGAATGGGATATAAGAAGCCCTACATTCCGCAGAAGGTCACTGCTAAGTGCAATATACTGAACCATACTCCGATTTATTCTACATCACATCTCGCATCTATAGTTGTTTGCCACCATCTCTGGTCACAGAGTGCATGTCCATGAACAGATCTCCACCGATGACAGTGAATATGGCTCCACAGGATGGCTCATGTGGCTCGCAACAAGGCCATGATGACAATTCAGGTTCTTTGGATAATGGTTCAAGAACTGCCATAGGCAAAGACAGTCAATTTGGGAAACACCCTGGTCAATATCATCCGCCACAAGGGTATGGTTACCCGTTTTCACAGCAGGCATTTCCGGGCGCTCCGCGGTTGTATCACCTGTCTCCATTCACCATGACGCAAAGTTCGCAACCGACCACCAGCGCAAGCTAAGGATATCCAAGTTATGGGCCACTGTGGCAAGGATATGACCTCCGCCAAGGTGGTTAGGGCGGGTATCCAATGTTCCCCCCTCCGCAGTTTTCAGGACAAAGGCCGTTATCTCCAGGTGCAGCAAGAGTGCGCCCAGGACCGCCAGTTCACAATTGAGTCCATCGGCCAGTATCTTCCAGCTGTGATCCGCCACCTGGACCTCCTTCCGGCACACCTGGGAGACCCCTGATTAGGCTTCCAACGAACAGATTCCAGCTGCCAGCGGAACCGCGAGAAGAGTTGTCACAGGGATTGTCGACGTACCCCCATTGCTGGAGATTTCCTACGATAATTACGATGCAGATGATGTGAGTGATGATCCCTCGGACTTGGGCGGTGGAGAAGGCAACCCACCAATCAGCTTGAAGCAAAACGAATTCTCCTTGAAGCAATTTGCCAAGAGGATGGCGCAGGCCAACTTTAATGAATTCAACAAGTGGAAGAAAGTATGGGTGGCTGGGTTTCTGGCGAAGAAGCATCGGTCCGTTATCTGGGGGAAGGAACCGTCTGAAACAGGTTCGAGATGGACCCCTCCACTGGGAGAAGGTGGTAACAGTTTTTTTGGACACATTCAACAACTGGCTGCCATTGGTTGATTTCAGCAATACTGAATGGATTAACAGGCAGTAGGTGGAGATGATTTTGAAGACATGTGCAAGCGTAACTCGGAAGGCGAGCAAAGATGGAACGCATGGCAATAAGCAACCAGCAGCGGATTTTGCGGAGCGGGCAAGCCAAAAGGCGAGAAATAACCTCCCCGAGTTGCCAAATACCACCTTCATGGTTGTGATTTGCTGGGTGTCGAATGGCAAGGATGTTGTTAGGGGTCGTCCTTAACAGCGATAATGATACTTGTTTCTAAGGGAAAGCATACATATCTACGATATGCATAACACCTATGCGTGCAGAAATCAAGTGATCAGCAACATGCTCTTTAGCGGGAGTTCATGTTGGTCGCGCAGAGCGATGGTGCTCTGTTCATCCTTGGATACTCTGCGGGACATGTGTTGTAACAACACACGGCAGTTGATAGTCATAAGCGATTAAGTTAACTCTTTTCCCCTACCCGTA